>JAAGKN010001067.1_pt1 | contig 50878 bp, 53 predicted proteins | sample 6206371 | NCBI WGS metagenome assembly JAAGKN01 (sample SAMN11533720, study PRJNA540317) | gut metagenome | isolation source: fecal pellets from male and female animal of same cohort | host: Peromyscus leucopus | place: USA:CA | collected 2017 | reverse complement strand
GGTATTGGTGTAGCAGTGCGCACAAAAATCAACTCTAATATTGGAAGCTCAGCACTCGCAAGCTCAATCGAAGAAGAAGTGCAAAAAACATTGATTTCTATTAAATATGGTGCTGATACTATTATGGATTTAAGCACAGGGGGGGATTTGGATTCTATTCGCCAAGCAGTAATTCAAAGCTCTAGCGTTCCAATAGGCACAGTGCCAATTTATCAAATTTTACATGATGTAAAAAATGATATTAACGCGCTGACAATTGATAAAATGTTGGAAGTTATGGAGCGACAAGCCAAACAGGGTGTCAGCTACTTTACAATCCATTGTGGATTCTTACTAGAACATATGCCAATGCTTTCTAAACGCAAAATGGGCATTGTTAGTCGTGGTGGAAGCTTAATGGCTTCTTGGATGTTACACTACCACAAACAAAATCCATTCTATGAAGCTTTTGATGAAATTTTGGATATTTGCCAACGTTATGATGTATCTCTAAGTCTTGGAGATTCTCTACGACCGGGCTGTTTAGCAGATTCTAGCGATGAGGCACAACTAGATGAGCTTAAAGTCTTAGGAGAACTTACTTTGCGTGCTTGGGAAAAAGATGTGCAAGTGATGATTGAGGGTCCTGGACATACTCCAATGAATGAAATCGAACGCAATGTAGAATTACAAAAAGAACTTTGCATGAAGCACCATTTTATGTTTTAGGACCGCTTGTTACAGATATTGCAGCGGGCTATGACCATATTGCAAGCGCGATTGGTGCGGCGATTGCGGCGTGGAAAGGGGTTGCGATGTTGTGCTATGTTACGCCAAAAGAACATTTGGGTTTGCCAAACGCAAACGATGTGCGCGAAGGCATTATTGCCTATAAAATTGCTGCTCATGCCGCGGATATTGCACGCGGACGCACTCATTCACGAATCAAAGATGACGCTATGAGTAACGCACGTTATCATTTTGATTGGAATAAACAATTTGAACTTGCTTTAGATCCAGAACGCGCACGTGAATATCACGATGAAAGTCTTCCTCAGGAAGTCTTCAAAGATGCAAAATTTTGCTCTATGTGCGGACCAAAATTTTGCAGTTATAAAATTTCTCAAGAAATCATTGAACAACATCAATAAAAGGAAAAATCATGAATCAAGAACAACTCGTTAATTTACTAAAAGAAGTTATTTATCCAAACTTCGAAAAAGACATTGTTACTTTTGGTTTTGTTAAAGAAACTCTAATACAAAATGATTCTGTTGCTTTACGTATAGAGATTCCCTCTGCTGCCCCTGAAGTAGCGCAAAAACTCAAGGATTCTATTATACAAAAACTCAATGCACAAGGCATTACAAAAATCAATTTAGATATTAAACAGCCAAAACCACAAGCAGAATCTAAACCGCAAGGCACAAAAAATCTAGCTCCACAGATTAAAAACTTCGTTATGGTAAGTAGCGGAAAAGGTGGTGTGGGCAAATCTACCACAAGTGTAAATTTAGCGATTGCACTTGCAATGCAAGGCAAAAAAGTTGCTTTATTAGATGCGGATATTTATGGACCCAATGTGCCTAGAATGCTTGGGCTGGAAAAAGAAAAGCCAGAAGTAGATTCAAATCTTAAAAAACTGATTCCTTTACAAGCTTTTGGCATAGAAATGATTTCTATGGGCGTGCTTTATGATGAAGGACAAAGTCTGATTTGGCGGGGTCCAATGATTATTCGCGCAATCGAACAAATGCTTAGTGATGTGCTATGGGGCAATTTGGACATAATGGTTATTGATATGCCTCCAGGGACAGGAGACGCGCAACTTACTCTTGCACAAAGCGTTCCTGTAACTGCTGGAATCTCTGTTTCTACTCCACAAAAAGTTGCGCTAGATGATGGCTCAAGAGCTTTAGATATGTTTGCAAAACTAAAGATTCCTGTTGCGGGTATTATAGAGAATATGAGTGGATTTATCTGCCCAGATTGTGGCAAAGAATATGACATTTTTGGAAAAGGCACAACCGAGCAAGTTGCTAAAGATTTTGATACAAAAACGCTTGCACAAATTCCAATTGAACCTATTGTGCGTGAAGGTGGAGATAATGGAAAGCCAATCGTCTATTTTAAACCAGAATCCAAATCTGCAAAAGAATATCTCAAAGCCGCCAAAGAGTTATGGGATTTTATAGAAGAAGTCAATGCTAAAAAACTAGCTGATAATAGCTCCATTCAGCCGATTGACAATGGCAAGTCTGCTTGTAGCAGTTAATTGTCCAATATCAATGGTTCTATGTGCTTCATAAGCGGATTCAAAATTGCAAGTCTTTTGGCAAAAATTTAGCTTATGAAGCCTTGGGCTTATAAAAATTAAAATTATAAAGAATAAATAAAAACAAAAAATGTTAAAATTATACCTAAAAATCTATTTAAGGCGCACCTAATGGAATGCCAAACCAATCACTTAAATATTACTTTACCAAGTTATACAATTACTTTTGGGGATTTACAAAAAATTACCCATCAAGGCAAGGTTTTAGTCATTACAAACCCAAAAGTTGCTGGACTCCATTTGAAAACTTTACTTACAAATTTAGAGACAAAAGAAATTTATTGCCACACGATTCCTGATGGTGAAAACTACAAAAACTTTGAAACTATCAATGGAATTTTAGAAACAGCTTTTAACCATCGGTTGGATAGGCATTCCCTAATGATTGCTTTTGGGGGTGGAGTCATTGGAGATATGGTAGGTTTTGCTTCAGGGATTTTTATGCGCGGTATTAATTTTATTCAAATTCCAACCACACTTTTAGCTCAAGTGGATTCTAGCGTAGGTGGCAAAACAGGCATCAATAATCACTTTGGAAAGAATCTTATTGGCTTATTTCATCAACCCAAAGCAGTTTATATTGATCCTAGATTCTTAAAAACCTTACCAAAACGAGAATTTAATGCAGGAATAGCAGAAGTGATTAAAATGGCAATATGCTTTGATAAGAATTTCTTCAATCTTCTACAAGATGTCGATATAACCGACAGAAATACACTTTTAGAAATCATTCATCAAGCGGTAAATATCAAAGCCAAAATAGTTGCCCAAGATGAACGAGAAAACGGAATCCGTGCAGCGTTGAACTATGGACATACTTTTGGACATATTATTGAATTACAAAGTGGTTATGGACATTATTTACATGGTGAGGCGGTTAGCCTTGGTATGATAATGGCGAACAAGCTTGCTTTAAAGTTAAAACTTATCACCCAAAAAGAGTTTGATGCAGTTTTGAATCTACTTCAACACTATCAGCTTCCAACAGACTATACAATACAAAATAAAGAATCTTTCTATCAATCTTTCTTTCTGGATAAAAAAATCTTTAATGATAAAATCAAATTTATCCTGCCTGATGGAATCGGAAATGTTTGCTTTAAAGACGATATTCCTAAAGAAGTAATTTTAGAAGTATTGGATGAATTTTCTAAATGAAACTAATAAAATTTTTTATTTTGATTTGCCTGCTAGCAAGCAATGCCTTAAGCGACCAAATTGTAGAAGAAATCAAAATCATTAAGCAATTAGAATCAGAAATCATTGAAGCGGATAAATTTTTAAATAATCCTAACAATTTATGGATAAAAAAGTATTCCAATTACGAAGCCTATCAGCAAGCAATCTTCAATGTTATACAAACGCAAAATGAAATTAATCTTTTAGAAAAACAACCCAAAAGTATTGAAACTCAAAATCAACTTAATATTTTAGAACGCAATCTTACTGCATTAGAACAACAAAAAGAAGTTTTAGGAATCTATAAAGACTCTCCTTTTCGCGAACTAACAGAAGCTAAAAAATTGGAAGAAGCTCCAAATGTTACCAATCTCCTACTTATTGCGCGCGCTTACTCTTATATTAAGAAAATTGATGTAGAACTAACAACCTTGCGACAAAATTTCCAAAAACTACAAGAAAATCTAAAATACCTTAAACAAAAAGATGAGGCTCTCAACAAACTACTTGAAATTTATAACACTACATCCAATCTCAATAAACTTAACAATGTCTGTCATTCAGATTATTGTTTATATCCCGATAAAGTAGCAATTGCCAAAGCCTATCAAGCCAATGATAATGCCCTCACTGTGCTTGAAACTACCCAAGAAGTCTTTAATACAACTTTAGAAATATTCACAAAAGAAATGGAAGAAATCAAAACGCGTCTAAAAGTGCAAATCAAAGAACAATTCATAAAAAGCATTTACATTGGCATTACGATTTTGATTCTTATTGGAATCGCATTCTTCCTTAAGCTTGGAGTGCGCAAATATATTCACGACAACGAGCGCATTTATACCACAAATAAAATCATTAATTTTCTTAATATTACACTTATTGTCTTAATCTTGCTTTTTGCCTATTTAGACAATGTCAGCTACTTAGTTACAGTTCTTGGATTTGCCTCTGCTGGTTTAGCGATTGCCATGAAAGACCTTTTTATGTCTATTTTAGGCTGGATTGTAATTGTTGTAGGGGGCTGCGTGCATGCAGGTGATAGAATCAAAGTCATCAAAGAAGGCGCAGTTTATATCGGTGATGTATTGGATATTTCTGTTCTCAGAATTACTTTGTATGAAGACATTACATTGACGACTTATAAAGAAAATCGAAGAGCTGGGCGCATTATCTTTATCCCAAACAACTTTGTTTTTACCACAATGTTTTCTAATTACACCCATGGGGGTATGAAAACAGTTTGGGATGGAATTGATTTCACTATTACTTTCGATTCCAACCACGAAAGAGCTTGTCATATTGCGAGAGAATGCGCCAAAAAATATGCCAAAGGCTATACCGATAGCACACGCAAGCAATTTATTAAAATGCGAGATCGTTTTAGTTTGCGCAATACCAATGTTGAACCCAGAGTTTTCAGTCTTTTAGAACCAAATGGAATTCGTATTTCTGTATGGTATCTTACAAATGCTTATGCCACTCTAGCTTTACGTAGTAGTATTAGTGCTGAAATTATTGATGAAATTTTGCAGCAATCTGATATTCAAATTGCTTATCCAAGCACAACGATTTATGAAGGTAAGCAAAAAACGCTTTCAAACGAAAAAGAATCTTTCAAAAATATTCCCATAAAAAGCGATGGTGAAATCCCACCGCAAAATTTCTTTTAAGAATCTCCTATGTATAAACAAAAAGTTTATTTTAAAACCTTTGGTTGTCGCACAAATTTATTTGACACACAAGTAATGATGAATGCCCTTAAAGATTTCATACAAACACCCTATGAAGAAGAAAGTGATATTGTAATCATTAACTCTTGCACCGTTACAAATGGAGCAGATAGTGGAGTGAGAAATTATATTCATCGCTTACAAAATGAAAGTAAAAAAATTTATTTTACAGGTTGTGGAGTGCAGACGCAAGGGCAGAATCTTTTAAATAAAGGTTTGGTGTTTGGCGTCTTTGGTCATTCGCATAAAGAAAATATCAATACAATTTTAAAACAAAAAGCACCATTTTATTTGGAAGATGACTTAAAAAGCTTAGACAACGAAATATTAAGTGATTTTATTGGAAAAAGTCGTGCATTTATCAAAATTCAAGAAGGTTGCGATTTTGCTTGCTCTTATTGCATTATTCCAAGAGTGCGTGGCAAAGCACGTAGTTTTTCTGAAGATAAAATCTTATCACAAGTCAATCAATTAGCCCAAAAAGGGTTTAGTGAATTTATTTTAACAGGCACAAACATAGGAAGCTGGGGAAAAGAGTTTGGGAAAGACCTTGCAACTCTAATAGAATCTCTTTGTTCCATTCCTGCATTAAAACGCCTTAGGATTGGAAGTTTAGAGCCTTCACAAATCAATTCTCATTTCTTGGAAATATTAGAAAATCCAAAAATTGAACGTCATCTCCATATTGCTTTGCAACATACTGCTCCTGAAATGTTAAAAATAATGAATCGCATTAATCGTTTTGAAACAGATTTAGAACTTTTTACCCTTTTAGCCAACAAAGGTTTTGCATTAGGAAGTGATTTTATCGTGGGACATCCTGGAGAGAGTGAAAAAATATGGCAAGAAGCCTATGATAATTTTTCGCTTTTACCTTTGACGCACTTGCATAGTTTTGTTTATAGTCCTCGTGATCATACAATATCTGCTACATTCAAAAATAGAATCCCGGGAAATCTTGCCAAACAAAGAAAACAACAAATTGAATCTAAAGTAGCAGAAAATAATTTCTACTTTAGACAAAATCTAAGCAAACAAAACAAATCACTTCAAGTCTTAATTGAAAATGTTACAACCAAAGAAAAATTAGATTCCAATTACACAAAATCTTATCATCTTGTGCAAGGATTTGACGAATATTATAATTTGGTGCAAATCCAAACACAAACCCCTATTACTAGAGATTGTTGGCTCTCTATTCCCTATTTTACACCAAAAATGGATAAAAATTATGCAGAAATTTAAAAATTTATATTTTGGAATCGTTGCGATTCTATTTGCATTTGCTTTGTTTTTGGTTTTCTTATTCAAAAATAATTCAATTTTAATAAGTGCAACCGATTTGCAAACTATTACACAAAATGCTCTACCTGAAGTTGCAACCATTCAAGGAGATTATCTCTATTTCACTTTAGATGGCAAAGAATACAAAGTTGCAAAAAGCAGCATTGATTTACAAGAATTTGGCAAAAAGGTCCCATTAGAAATCAAAAACAACTTCAATATCTTGCAAAATCTAACAGAAATCATAATAATATTCATTGCATCTATGATACTTTTGTTTCTTTTTGCGAGCTTTAAAAAATCAAAACCTCAAAATATCCCCAACATTCAAAAACATAAAGATTCCAAAAATTCCTATGAAAATGTTGCAAAATCTTTTGCAAATGAAGCCTTTGCGTTGCATTATATCCAACCCATTACTTCAAATCTTACTTTTGATGATGTTGCAGGCATCCATGAAGCCAAAAATGAATTAGAGGAAATTATTGATTATTTAAAATTTCCAAAAAAATATCAAGATTTTGGCGTCAAGCTCCCTAAAGGTGTATTATTGATTGGCGTTCCTGGAGTAGGAAAAACACTCATTGCTAAAGCACTTGCAGGAGAAGCAAAAGTGCCATTCTTTTATCAAAGTGGAGCGAGTTTTGTGCAAATTTATGTCGGTATGGGGGCAAAACGCGTTCATGATTTATTTACTAAAGCAAAACTCAATGCCCCCTCTATTATTTTTATTGATGAAATTGATGCCGTAGGAAAAGCACGTGGTGGAATGCGTAATGACGAGCGTGAAGCAACACTTAATCAACTTTTAACAGAAATGGACGGCTTTGAGGATAGCTCTGGAGTAATTGTGATTGGCGCAACAAACAATGTAGAATCCCTAGATGACGCGCTACTTAGAAGTGGAAGATTTGATAGACGTATTTTTGTGGAATTACCCGATATGCAAGAACGTATCAAGATTTTAAAAGTGCATACTCGCAATAAAACTTGTGATTTTGATTTTGAAGAAGTTTCCAAACTTTGTGTAGGATTTAGCGGAGCAGCCCTAGCTTCATTAATCAATGAAGCTGCATTATGCGCAATCAAACGTGGCTCCAATACAATTACTAAAGAAGATATTTTAAATGTGAGAGACAAAGTAATGTTGGGTGTGCGCAAAAAACTGAGTTTTAGCGACAGAGAAAGGGAGATTTTAGCATATTATCAAGCTGCAAAAGCTTTTAGTGCATATTCTTTGGAATTTCCCTTTGAAAAAGCAACTTTGATGAGCGATGGTTTAAAATCTATTGATAAAGAATTTTTAAGCAAAAACGAAATGGAGAGTAAAATCAAAATTCATCTTTCTGGTATTGCGGCACTTGAATTACTTTATCAAGAACGTTATTCTCATGCCAAAGAGGATTTAAATAATGCGAAAAACTTGGCTCGTCAAATGGTAGAATCCTATGGTATGGGGGAATTTTTGTTAGGAAAGGAAGAAGATGTATTAAAAATTTTAGAAGCATGCAAAAATGAACGATTGATATTTTTTAAAAATTATCGTTTCATTTTAGAAAAAATTAAAATCTCTTTGCTCTTAAACGAAAAACTAGAATACAATGAAATTGGTCAATTAATCCATGCACAAATTGAATCAAAATAAATCCAAATGAAAATTTTTGGCTTTGCAGATTTAGAATCCCTAAGGATTCCATCGCATCTTTTAAATGTCTTTTGTGTAATTGGAGTAAAAGAACAATGCCCGCAAGCCATTATCTATGTTTTTGACAAACTCCAATCACATCAGCGCATCAATCATCTGATTTTAATTAATCCTGCAAAACTCAATGATTCATTAAATGAGAAATTACATGCTATTGCCTCTAATGGCTGTAAAATTTATAGCCATTTTATGGAAGATAAAGAAATTAATTTAAACCACTATCAAACTTTTGCCCAATTGGGTCTTGTTGTCATTACAAAGGCTCATTTTATTTAATAGGCTCGTTTTTTATGGCATTCTATTTCAATTTCGTATGCAATAGGATTTTCTTTTTGATTATCCAAATTCTGAAAATATAGTTTTATTTTCGCAAAAGAACCCGGTAGCAAATCTTTAAATGTCCCATATTTGTCCATACCAAATACTCCGCATTTATCTAATTCAATTTCAGTATTTGGCAAGACTTTCACAACAACAGAATCTCCATAAAAGGAATCTACAACGATTGTTTTGTTAGCATTATCTACACTTGCAATAATTCCTTTTAATTTCAGACCATCTCCAAAAGCTAATACTCCACAACAAAGTAGCAACGCCGAATATACTTTAAATTTTCTCATAAGATTCTTTATCAATACGCTCTTCTGCCACATTTCCATTCTATTTCTTGCGCACCAAAACTTTGTCCTTGAGGATAACCCTCAACTTCAACAAACATTCCCGGTTTTAAAGCAGTGAAATTGTGATAAGTATCGTTACCAAAGATTCCACAATCATCTCCTTTAAGTTTAGTATAAGGAAAAACTTGCACAACCATATTGCCATTCAATCCTGAAATTGTAATTGTTTTGTTGGCGTTATTAACATCAACAATTTGCCCTTGTATATCCATATCCGCAAAAGCAGGGGCACTAAATACTGCCATAAATAAAGCAGTTTTTAACATTTTCTTTAATTTCATAAATTCTCCTATTTAAAATTTATTTGAATGGAATTTTAATCAATTATTGTTAGTTTTTTGTTAAGATTCTATAAATTTTTTAAAGGTTCAGTTTGGAATCCATTATTCACCCAAATACTCTTATGCTAGCCCCCTTAGCAGGTTATAGTGATTTACCTTTCCGTGAAGTTGTCAAAAAATTTGGAGCAGACATCACTGTGAGTGAAATGATTAGCGTTCATGCACTCGCATTCAAAAACAAAAAAACTCTGAAAATGGTAGAAAAGTCTCCAATTGAAACACCTTTTGCCCTGCAAATCGCAGGAAATGAAATGGGTATTATTACCCGCGCGATACAATCACTCAATCCTCTGAAAGATAATATCCAAATTTTAGATTTAAATTGTGGTTGCCCTGCTCCAAAGGTCTCAAATCATGGAAGTGGGAGTTCTTTATTAAAAGATTTGAATAAACTCGTCAAGATTTTAAAACTTATCAGAAATGTTAGCGAGATTCCTTATTTGAGTGTAAAGGTGAGATTGGGATTTGACACAAAAATCCCATTAGAAATCGCAAATGCTCTCAATGATACACCCATTGATTACGTTGTTGTGCATGGTCGCACAAAGATAGATGGATATAAAAAAGAGCGCATTGATTACGATTCTATTGCATTAATGAAGCAAATTCTAAAAATGCCTCTGATTGCCAATGGCGAAATTGATAGCTTACAAAAAAGCCAGGAAGTATTAAATTGCACAGGAGCAGATGGCATAATGATTGGACGCGCTGCAGTAGAAAAACCTTGGATCTTTGCCCAAATTAAAGAAGGACTGCAAGAAGAAAGTATTGATTTAAGAAAATGTGTGAGCTTGGAACATTTTGATCGCACAATTGCTTTTAGGGGAGATTATGGTGCAATAATGTTTCGCAAAAACTTACACGCTTACTCTAAAGGCTTAAGGGGAGCAAGCGAATTTCGCGTGCTTGTCAATTCTATTACAAATCCAATTTTAATGCGTCAAGCAATCTTGGATTTTTTTAATACTACGGCTTTTGAGGCAAAATAATTCTTGCTCCGTTTAATTGTCAAAAATAGGTATTCCAACACTTGAGATTCTATTTTGCTTATATTAGAAAACATCTTCTCAAACCCCCCTTCCCTTATCTTCTTGCTTAATCTTAAAAATTAAATAAATTTGCAAAATGATTCATTGTTTAAGGAGAGTATGTAAGATTATCGCATCTAGCATTCTAATAAAATAAATAGAATCTTGAAAAAGATTATTTGATTTCAAGAATTTAACTTGATGCAAGACAGATTATTTCAATTTTTTAAAACTTTTCACAAGGATAAGTTGATAGAATCACGGAATTTTCAGAGAAAGAGCAGACATATAATACAAACCATTATCGCAATGAGAATTAGTTTTACAAATTGTGTATTGTATCATCAATACTCAATCCCAGCTTCCCTCAATGAATCACGAATGGAACGCATTTGAATATTTTTATCAAAACACCATTTAGGCGCAAGAAGAGTGTCATTACGCACCCCGGCACTCACGCGATGAATCACGATATTTTGGGGAATCATCTTAAGGGATTCCACAATTAGATCAATATAATCTTTGAAAGAAATCGGTTGATATTCTCCCTTATGATATAAATTTGCTAAAATGGTTTTCTCTATAATGTAAAGTGGATGAATCTTGATTCCATCACTTTGCCATTTGATAACAGATTCCAAGCTATGTAACATCATTTCTTTTGTTTCATGGGGCAAACCATAAATAATATGCGAACAAACTTTCAAACCACGTTTTTTAGTCTCTTCTATCCAATATTCCATTCCCTCTGTCCCATGCCCACGATTAATAAACTTTAATGTCTCATCATAAACAGATTGGATTCCATATTCCACCCAAATTTCTTGCCCTCGTCTCTGCGCTAAATCCCCCAAAAAATCAAGTAATTCTAAATCCACACTATCTGTTCGAGTGCCGATAGACATACCTACAACACTAGGTAAATCCAATGCAGAGGTATAAAGTTTTCTTAGGGTTTCAAAAGGTGCATAAGTATTTGTAAAAGATTGAAAATAAATCATATATTTTTCAACACCAAATTTGTTACGATGAAAATCACTCTGCCATTCATATTGACTTTGTAATTGCTTAAGCTGCATCTCTAAAAGAGGATTCTCTGTCATTTTTGGATTCAATTTCAATGCGACTTTTGGCTCTTTATCCAAAGTCGGTGAAAAACTTTCATTTTTGCAAAAAATGCAACCTCCACGCGCAACACTTCCATCAATATTTGGACAGGTAAAACCTGCAAGAGCAATTGGCACTTTACGCACACGTTTGCCAAATCTACGCTTGCAATAACGTCCAAAAGTTAGCATTTGTTTCATTGTTTTATCCGATGTATTGACCATCAAAACAAGCTTGGCAATAATGATAATCTTCTGCGCCAATACTTCGCTTTAAACCTTCAATTGATAAAAAAGATAAAGAATCCGCACCGATAAACTGACACACTTCTTGATGAGTCATTTTTGCACTAATTAAATCCTCCTTGCTTGGAGTATCTACTCCATAATAACAAGGAGAAATTGTTGGCGGAGAAGAAATCTTCATATGGATTTCTTTCGCTCCACAATCACGCAAAATTTTTACAATTTGACGACTTGTTGTGCCTCGCACTACAGAATCATCAATCACAATAATTCGTTTATTTTCAATTAATTCACGAATAGGATTTAGTTTCAATTTGACTTTTAATTCACGAATTTGTTGCGTTGGTTCAATAAAAGTCCTTCCTACGTAATGATTACGAATAATTCCAAGTTCAAAAGGGATTTTGCTTTCTTTAGAATATCCAAGTGCCGCAGCAACACCACTATCAGGCACAGGAATCACGAGGTCTGCTTCTATGGGATTCTCTTTTGCTAATTCCTCGCCCATATTCTTGCGAATATTATAAACAAGACGTCCAAATATACGACTATCAGGACGTGCAAAATAAATATATTCAAACACACATGGGTAAGGATTAGGGCGCATAATTCGATGTGATTCCATACCTTCTTGGGAGAACACCAGCATTTCACCGGGCTCTACATCGCGTAAAAATTTTGCACCCACCAAATCAAATGAACAAGTTTCACTAGCAACAATATAACCTTTGCTACCATCAGGATTTGTAATTTCCCCAAGACTCAAAGGACGAAATCCATATTCGTCTCGGATGACAAACATTTTTTTACGGCTCAAAATAACAAAACAAAATGCTCCTTTAAGACGCAAAGCTGCTTCCTTGATTCTATCTATCAAATTTTCCTGTTCAGCTCTTGCAACTAGATGAATCAAAGTCTCTGTATCCATATAACTTTGGAAAATCGCTCCTTCTTTAATAAGGTCATTGCGAATTTCATTAGCATTGGTAAGATTCCCATTATGAACAATCGCAATTTCACCCAAATCATAACGAGCAAACAAAGGCTGTGCATCAGATATAGAATCATTCCCTGCTGTGGAATAACGATTATGCCCTACGGCACTAAAGCCTTTTAATTTATTGAGTGTTTCATCACAAAAAACTTCTGTTACAAGTCCATTTTTTTTAATGGTAGTAATTTTCTCTCCATTGCTTGTTGCAATTCCTGTGGCTTCTTGTCCTCGATGTTGCATAGCAAAAAGAGAATAATATGCTATACTTGCGGCATTTGGGGAATTATAGATTCCAACAACCGCACATTCTTCGTTCCAATCACGTTCTTTAGAGCATTGATTTGACAAATCTTTACTTTTAACCAGATTTTTCACTTTTTACAATCCTAAAGAATCTTCAATGCTATACAATCCATTAGGTTGTTTTTGCAACCAAAGTGCTGCTTGAATTGCTCCCTGAGCAAAAGTCGCACGAGAAGTGGCAGTATGAATCAACTCCAAATATTCTCCCTCACCATAAAATCCAACATTATGAATTCCTGCTACATCTCCTCCGCGCAAAGCCATAACTGCAATTTCTTCTCGTTTGCGTTCGCCAATATTGCCATTTCTTCCGCTTGTTCGCACTTTATCCAACTCTAAACTTCTAGCTTCTGCACAAGTTTGAGCCAAACCTAAAGCAGTTCCGCTAGGAGAATCTTTTTTGTGGCGATGATGCGTCTCTATAATTTCAATATCAAAATCTTTTAAAGCTTTTGCCACTAACTTTACAGCTTTATTTAATACTGCAACACCTAATGACATATTGCTGGCATATAAGATAGGCATTTTTTTAGATGCTTCTTTGATGAGATTCTGATGATGAGATTCTAAACCCGTAGTGCCAATTACAATTGGCTTGGGGTCTTTGAGAGCTACTTCCAACAATGCACAAGTGCCCTCTGCTGTTGTAAAATCAACGACCACATCAGAACTCTCCAATAAAACCTTTAAATCACTTGTAATTAAAACACCCGGCTCAATAGAAAAATCTAGGTCTTTACGCACATAAACACATTCTAATTTTACTTGATGATTTTTTTTAGCCAAATCTACAACTAGCTTCCCTACGCGTCCGCCTGCGCCAAAGACTCCAATACCCAACATAACCACTCCTTTATCTATGATGTTCAATAAATTCAATTGCTCCAAGTGCCGCTGTCGCACCATCAGCCGCTGCACATACTACTTGTTTGGGTGCATCCATTCTTAAATCTCCAGCAACAAATAATCCCGGAATATCCGTTTCCATTTTGAGATTTACAATCGCTTGCCCATATTCATTCACCGCGCAAAGCGTGCTACCATCTTCTTGCATTAACACTGAATTATTAACATTAAAACCAATCAATACAAAGATTCCATCCACTTTAATTTCTTTCAAAGTTTCATTTTCTAAGTTTTTCAACCTTAGTCCTGTTACACCCGATGTATCGCCACAAATTTCCTCAATCCCATAAGGAGTTAAAAATTCAATTTTCTCTTCCTTTTTGGCACGTTCTAATGTAACAGGAGAAGCGCGAAATCCATTTCTGCGATGAATCAAAGTAACTTTGGAACAAATTTTAGCAAGATAGATAGATTCTTCTACTGCTGTATCACCTCCACCAAGCACTGCAACTTCTTTGTTTTTGTAAAAAAATCCATCACAAGTCGCGCATGAACTCACACCTTTACCCCAATAATTATCTTCACCTTTCACACCAGAACGTTTCGCACTACCACCTGTGGCAATAATCACGGCTTTTGATTCAATCTCTTTTTGATTGCTCAATACAATGACAAAATGATTCTCTTTTCTTTTGACGCGCACTACTTCTGCCATTTCGTGCTTTAAACCAAAACGAAAACATTGCTCTTGCCAAGGCATCATAAAATCAAAACCACTTTTAACTTCTGCAACACCAGGATAATTTTCCATCTCACTGCTAGAAGTAATTTGTCCTCCAGGCATACCTTTTTCAAACATTACAACTTCTTTTAATCCGCCTCTTGTTGCATACAATCCTGCACTAAGTCCAGCAGGTCCGCCTCCAATAATTGCTAACTCCAACATTTTTTCTCCTTATGGTTTATTTTCTTTAAAATTAACTAATTTATAAATTCCATTTTCTTTCAAATGGGTATAAAGTTTAGAATCCTTACTTTCTTGTTTCAGTAGAAAGCATTGTGGTAATGCTCTCACATCAAATTCATGAATCAATTTCAACATTAAATTACTTGCAATTTTTAATTCTACAAAATTTTGAATATTTTGCTGCGTATTTTGACTCTGCTGATATAAATCAATCGCTAAAAGAGTGGGAGCTTGTTCTTGCATATTTTGCATCAAAAACTCTGCAGATTTTGGAGTAAATGAACTATAAAAACACAATTTATATTGTGAAGAATGTGGTACAAAAAGACTCATCTCACCTTCTTTTATTTGATAAAAGGAATCTTCATTAAAATTAATTTTTGAAACAGATGTGAAAGAATACTGATAATATAAAAATGCACCAATCACAAAAATGACAACAAACGCAATAGGAAGCCCTGGACAGCATTTTTTCATGCCAAAACTCCCTGTTGCGCTAAAAGCTTCACAAACACTTATAGCAAGCCATCAAGTTTGTCTTTAAAATCTTGCTCGGTTGCAGCTCCAATCATTTCATCTACTTTTTCTCCATTTTTAAAAAAATAAATTGTAGGAATAGAACGGATTCCAAACTTTGTTGCAAGCTCTTGTTGTTCATCTGTATTAACTTTGCAAATTTTTGCTTTACCCGCGTATTGTGTCGCAAGATTATCAATCACTGGGGCAATCATTCTACAAGGACCACACCAAGGAGCCCAAAAATCTACCATTACAACACCCTCTTTGATTGTTTCATCAAAGTTTTGTTCTGTTAATTCAATATAAGCAGCCATATTTTTCTCCTTAAAGTTTTAAATTTTATCGGCGTATTATACAATGACCAACTTAAAAAAACAAAAACTTTTATGATTCTTTTGGTTAAATATTCTTTTACTTACTTTTTATATTCTTTCATCTCCTTACTGCATGAGTTCCACTAATCGTTGAACACTTTCTTCATAAGTCATTGCTTCACTATAATTTTGCTTCAAATATTCTTCCATTCCCTCTTTTTTAGAAATCGCTTCATCCAATTCTTTATCACTACCTGCCTGATAAGCTCCAATTCTAATTAAAACCTCATTTTCTTTAAGCAGAGAATATAAACGGCGAAATTTTCTTGCTGCTTCTATATGTTCTTTACTTGCTACATCTCCCATCAGCCTCGAAGCGGAATTTAAAATGTTAATAGGAGGATAAATTCCAAAATCCGTCAATGAGCGGTCTAAGACAATATGTCCATCTAAAATACTTCGACTTTGATCTGCGATAGGATCACTCATATCATCACCCTCAACCAATACCGTAAAATACGCAGTGATTGAACCATGTCCTTCTTCTTTGCCCGCGCGTTCCATAAGCTGCGGCAAAAGCGTTAGCACAGAGGGGGGATAGCCCTTGCTCGTTGGTGGTTCGCCAAGGGCAAGCCCAATTTCACGTTGTGCCATTGCAAAACGGGTTACAGAATCCATCATAAACAACACATCATGCCCTTGATCTTTAAAATATTCTGCGACACTCATTGCCGAAAACGCGCCATACTTCCTCATCAAAGGAGAATCGTCGCTAGTAGCGACAATAAGCACTGTATTAGTCAAATCTCCACCCAAATTTTTTTCTACAAATTCTGGCACTTCTCTGCCCCGCTCTCCAATTAAAGCAATCACTTTAATCTTTGCAATTGCTCCGCGCACAATCATTCCCATCAAAGTAGATTTTCCTACTCCACTTCCCGCAAAAATTCCTAGCTTTTGACCCTTTCCACAAGTAAGCAATCCATCAATGCTTTTCACGCCTACACTAAATACTTCATCAATCATACCGCGCCTCATTGCTGCAATAGGAGGACGAACAATAGGCATTGCTCCTTCAGCCTTTAAAATACCCTTATTATCTATTGGCTCTCCCAATGGATTAATAACTCTCCCAAGCAATTCAGGACCAACAGGAATTTGCAACCCACGCGTATTCAAATAAACTTTATCTCCTACTTTCATCCCCTCAATAAACGAAAAAGGTGTGATTTTAAAGCTATCTTTTTCTAGTGCTGTTACCATACCCATCGCACTATTACTCTCGCCCACAATTCTAACAATATCACCAATATGTGGAATCAATCCATCTGCAGATAAAAATCCTTGTTCCACTTTGATAATTAAACCAAATGCTGGAGATAAATTCAATCCATTAAGACGCTCTTTTAAACCAAGTAAAGACATTTAATCTCTTTATTAATAGATTTTAACGAAGTAAAATTTTAATATATTTTTACTAAAATTATAACTTCAAAAATTCAAATTTCTTGTATTTTATTAATTTATTTTTAAAGGATGCAAATGCCTAAAATAAGCGTGTTTGGTGGTGGAGCTTGGGGGAAAGCCTTGCATTTTGCTTTTAGTCAGACAAATAATTGTTATATTGTTTCGCGCAAAAATTTGGAGATAGAATCACAAATCACTCTCAAAGAATCTCAAGATAGTGATTTTTTCATTGTTGCAATTGCAAGCTCTGCTTTACATTCTTGGCTAGCAACCTCGCCTCTGCCAATACATTCTAAGATTTTGGTTGCATCTAAAGGTATTGCCCAAGGACAATTTGTAAGTGAAATTTTTGAAGACTTTTACCCACAAAGCAAACTTTGTTTTTTGGCAGGACCAAGCTTCGCCAAAGAAGTGCAAGATTCTCTTCCTTGTGCATTAAATATTCACACAAAAAAAATCAATGACGCCAAAGAATGGTTAAAGTTATTCCCAAATTTCATCAAACCTTATCTATGCGAAGATGTAATAGGAGGAGAAATTGGAGGTGCATATAAAAATGTAATTGCAATTGCAAGTGGAGTTTGTGAAGGAATGAAACTTGGCAACAATGCACGTGCTTCACTTGTGGCGCGTGGGCTTGTGGAGATGACACGTTTTGGACAATATTTTGGAGCACAAGATTCTACTTTTTTAGGATTATCTGGTGCTGGAGATCTATTTTTAACTGCAAACTCTATTCTTTCACGTAATTTTCGCGTAGGAATTGGACTAGCATTAGGCAAATCATTATCAGAAATCTTAGAGGAAATTGGAGAAACTGCGGAGGGTGTCAAAACTTCTAAGGAGATTTATTCTCTTGGTCAAAAATATGGAATCTATACGCCTATTGCAAAGGAAGTTGCGCTAATTATGGATGGAAAAAACCCAAAACAAAGCCTCAATGATTTAATGAAGAGTTAAAATTAATCAATCTTATCAACTATAAGGATAAAAATAAATTGATAACTAAAGCCCAAAAGGGCTCTTGAGGAGAAGATTAAAAAGTCCGCTTTAAAAGTTCTTCTGGACGCAAAATCGTAATGATTCTATCATCTCTTTTTCCCACACCATAAATCAAATTTTCATCTTGACTAATGGTCTCTGGAGTAGGGTCAATATCCGATTCTTTAATACGCACAGCTTCTGTCAATCTATCAATAACAAATCCAGCACGCTCTTCCTGATTTCGAATCACAATATAACGTGTATCTTCAGTTGGCTTTTCATAAGGCAAACCAAATTTTAAACGCAAATTAATCAATGGCACAACCCAACCGCGCATATTGAATACTCCAAGCACATAATTTGGCACTCCAGGCACTCTTGTGTATTCTAGCGGTTTAATAATTTCTTGAATACTCAAAATTGGAACTGCAAACTCTTCTGAACCAACCACAAAGGCAACAAGCTGAATGACATTTTCGGTTTCAACCACTGGCTTTTTTTGTTCTTGTTGTTTTTGCAAAACATCTTGTAATTGATTACTCATTATTCAGCTACCTCCACAGTTAAATTAATATTTCGTTTCACAACATTCATCAAATATTCTGGTGAATAAGGTTTAGTAATGTATTCTGTCATACCTGATTCCACACCACGCATTCTATCGGTTTTACTAGTCCTGCTTGTAACTGCCATCAAAGGTAAGTTTTTAAATTTGGCATATTTACGAATTTCTGCAGCTAAAGTATAGCCATCCATTTTGGGCATTTCAATATCAATTAACACAGCATCAAAGTGCTTATCACCATTTTTAATTATATCTAATGCCTCAACCCCATTTGTTGCTTCTGTTAAAGTAATTCCAAGAGGTTTAAGAGATTTTTTCATAATTGCACGATCTGTCATAGAATCATCTACAATCAAGACTTGGTAATCACTTGGGGAGCTTTTCTCTTTTTTGGTCTCATTTTCTTGAATCAATTTATTAATGCTTACCTTAACTTGTTTTGCCATTTGCATCATTGCAGCAATATCAACAATCAAAGTTACTCTACCATCACCACGAATCGTTGCACCAGCAATCCCCTCTGTTCCTTTTAAATAAGAACCAAGAGATTTGATAACAACTTCCTCTTGTCCAATCAAGAAATCTACAATAATACCAATCTTATTTTCAGCTAAACCAATTACAACAACATAGGCTTGTTCAGAATCATCAAAAACGGAATCTACGCCAAAAATATCTGCCAATCGAACAAGAGGTAATACCTCATTTCTCAAGCGTAATACGCTTTTATTTTCAACTGTGTAGATTTCATCTTGTGAGATTCTAACGGTTTCAATAACCGAAGCAAGAGGAATTGCATAAAACTCTTCTTGAACACCAACGAGCAAAGATTGAATGATAGCTAGTGTAAGTGGAATCTTGAGCTTCAAAGTCGTGCCTTCGCCATGGGTGCTTTCTACATCAATGATTCCATTGAGTTTTTCAATGTTTGTTTTAACAACATCCATTCCTACTCCACGACCGCTAACATTGGTAACAACTTTTGCAGTTGAGAATCCCGCTTTAAAAATCAATCCATAAGCCTCTTTATCTGTCATAGAGTCTGCTTCACGTTCGCTAATCAAACCTTTCTCAACCGCTTTAGAGCGTAAAATATCAGGATCCATTCCCTTACCATCATCTTTAATTTCAACGACGATATGATTCCCTTCATTATAGGCTTTAAGTTCGACTGTTCCTTTTTCTGGCTTACCTGCTGCAACTCTATCTTCTTTGGATTCCACACCATGGTCACACGCATTTCTAATCAAATGCACCAATGGGTCTCCTATTTCCTCTACGATAGATTTGTCAAGTTCAGTTTCCTCACCACTGATAACCAAATCAATCTCTTTCCCGAGATCTCTTGAAAGGTCGCGCACCATACGTGGGAATTTATTGAATACTCTACCAATCGGCAACATTCTTGTTTTCATAACAGCAAGCTGAATATCAGTTGTTACCATGGAAACACTTGCTACTACCTGATTAAGCTCTTCTAAAAATTTTTCGCCTTCATATCTTTCTTCCACATCATTGTAGATTTTAATCAAACGATTTTTACCAAGAACAAGCTCACCAATTAGATTCATTAAACTATCAAGACGTTTAACATCAACACGAATTGTTTGCTCCATAGCAGTTGCAGGTGCTTTACTTTCTTCTCCACCTCCACGTGGTTTTGCAGCAGGTTTAGCAGCAGCGACAGGCTTTGGAGTGGCAACAGGTTTCGGTGTTTCAGCAGTATTAGGTATTGGAGCAGGGGAAGTGGCGGCGGGTGCTTCACTTACTTCTCCTGGTGCTTGCACATCATCTAATTCACCTTTCGCTCGTTTTGCCTCACGTTTTTTCTTATCTTCTTCCTGTCGTTTATTCAGCAATCTTTCAATCTCTTTCTCCACCTCTTCAGGAGACATATTCGCGTAATCAGGCTCTGGTTCATCTGCCACAGAATCTGAAGTAGCAGTAGTAGCAACTGGCTCTTCTGAAGTAGCAGTAGTAGAAACTTCACTTTGGTCTTTTGCTTGTGGAGCTTCACCTTTTGAAATTGCATCCAAACGCTCCACAACATTTGCAATATCTCCATCTAAGCCTGTATTTGCATCTGTTCCAGTATCACGAATCGCATTAAGTAACTTTTTCATAAAATCAATAGATTCCAAAACTACATCCATAATATCTGGCGTAATTGCCAACTCACCATGTCTTGCTTTATTTAACACATCTTCCATATGATGCGTTAAATGCGTTAGCACTGAGAAATTCAAAAACGAACCAGAACCCTTGACGGTATGAGCCACTCTAAAGATTCTATTTAATAAGTCTAAATCATCAGGGTTATTTTCTAATTCCACTAAATCTTGGTCGAGCTGTTCAACCATTTCAAACGCTTCAATTAGAAAATCCTCTAGTATTTCTTGCATTTCATCCATAATTATACCTTTCCTTTACAAAATAAAATTTACACTAATGACTGCTGTATTTATTAACAATTCTCGAAATTTCATCATGGAATTTATTTCCATCAAATTTCACCAAATAAGATTCTGCTCCCGCCTCTTTACCACGACTTTCACTGAACTTATCACTAATAGATGAGCTAAAAACAATAGGAATTTTAGAAAATCTTGGGTCATCTTTGACTTTAGCTGCAAAATGAAACCCATCCATTTGCGGCATTTCAATATCCGAGATAATAATCTTAAGTTGGTGAATAAGATTTTCACCATAATTCTCATAAAGCTTATCAAGCTTCTGAAGCCCAGCCTCTCCATTATTAGCCTCTGCTACATCAAATCCCATTTTTTCCAAAAATTCCTTTAAGATTTTTCTAGCAATTGCACTATCATCAAGCACAAGTGCCAATCCATTGAATTTATTATAAGAACGTTCTGCACTCATTTCTGGGTGATAGAATCCCAAATCCTGAACAATGCTTTCTAGGTCTAAAACCAATAACACTTGATCGCCTTCGATCCTAGTAACGCCCGTAATTTTACTTTTGTCCATATTTGACTCTACAGAAGAGCTAAAATGTGCAGGCTCAATATCTTTCCAATTAATGCGACGAATCCGTTTAGCTTCATGCACGATAAAGCCAATCATAATATTATTGAACTCTGCGATAATAACACGTGGTTTAATCTTTTTATTCTTAGGAACTTCAACATTCATCCATTTTGCAAGATTGATTACAGGAATAACAACCCCTCGTAAGTCAAAGATTCCTTCTATATAATCGGGCACACCGGGCAATTCTGTGAGCTCTGGCAAACGGATAATTTCATTAACTTTTGCAACATTAATCCCATAAATCCCCTCATATAACTTCCCTTTTTCAAGTTTATGAATTCTAAAATCCACTAACTCCATTTCATTAGTTCCGACCTTTAGAGTATCATCTCGTTCAAAGTTTGACACCTCAAAACTCCTTTTCCATTAAGGATAAACAATAATTTGTATATTCTACAACAAAATACTTTTTTTTACAAGCAAAAAATGGTAACCCAATATAATTCATTGCATTAAATTTCATACTTTTACCCCAATGAAAATGTCCTTCTATAATATAAGAATCTATTGGAATTGTTAGTTTTTTTTGATAACTTTCAATACGAGAAATTGCTAATTTATCATTGATAGAAGAAGATTTATTTTTCTCTTCATTTTGCTTTGTCAATTTATTTTTGTTTTGCAAATAATGCAAAATTTTAGGATACAAAAAAAAAGAAAAAAAATCTAAAATTTTAATAAGCAGTGGTTGCCGAATGATTCTAGTATAAAATCCATATTTCCAATTCAAATATAAATCACCATGTGCTAAATAAGCTTTCCTCTCTCCAAAATTAAAACAAACGGGTTGCATACTCAAAGGAAAGCAACGAATATTTTTAAAATAAGGAATCTGTGATAACAAAAAATCATGATTCCCTTCAAAGTAGTAAATTTCATGCCTAAAGGATAATTTTTCTAACAACTGGAGTGTTTTTTGATTCTCTATCAATGTTTGCTGCACTCCACCAACTAAAAAATCAAAAATGTCTCCCATTAAAAAAATTTGCCGACTAGATGCTTCTAAAAGCTTCTCAAACACTGAATCTAAAGTATTTTGATAGAAACTATGATGAGAATCCGCGATAAAAATTGCCCTCTCCTTAATACTGAAATCTTGTTCCATCATTTAAATTAAACTTCAAAACTAAGGCACATAAGCAATGTTTGGCAATCCCAAGGATTCTTCTAATCCAAACATTAGATTTGCATTTGCAAGTGCTTGAGAACTTGCACCTCGTAAAAGATTATCAATACTTGAAGTAATAAATAAATCCAAGCCATCTGTTTTAGCAAAAACATCACAAAAGTGTGTGCCTGCAACATTTTTGATTTGAGAACAAGTATTGCGAACACGAACAAAAGGCTCATTGGCATATTTTGCCTGCAAAACCTCTAACGCCTCTATGGGTTCTTTCAGTCGCCCATAAACAGAAACAAGCATACCTCGCGTTAGAGGAATCAAATGAGGCACAAAGAGTGCCTTGAAATTTTCTTTGCTTAGCTTTTTTAATTGCTCATTAATTTCTGGCGAATGACGATGATTAATTGGAGAATAGGCGAAAAGATTTTCATTAATTGTTACAAAATGTGAAGTTTGCACCAGTTTTTTCCCTGCTCCACTCACTCCACTTTTTGCATCGATGTAAAGCGTATGATTGGAATCCAGATAAGAAGCAAAAGGTAAAATTGCAAGCAAAGAAGCTGTTGGATAACAACCTGGATTGGCAACTAAATTCGTTTTAGCAATTTGCGCACGATTATACTCTGGTAGCCCATAAATTGCATTTTTAAGATTCTCTTTGTCTAAATGTGTGCAATAGCTTTCTTCATATTTTTCCAAACTTAGACGATAATCTGCCGACAAATCCACTATTTTAATCCCCTTATCGTAAAGCCCTTTAACATATTCCATTGCTTTTTGATGGGGCAAAGCAAGAAAAACCAACTCGCTTTCTTGTGCAATTTGTGTGAGACTTGTTTCTAAAACAGGGATTTTTATCACATCTTTTAAACAAGAATGTAGAGTTGATAATTCTTGATAATTTTCACTCGCATAAACAGCATTCAATTCAAATACTGGATGATTAATCAGTAATTTCACAAGTTCTAATCCAGTATAACCACTTACTCCAACAATAGAGGTTTTGATTTTCATACATTTTCCTTTCTTTAATTCAAGAGACAATTTCATAAATAGTCTTCAATCTAATATCTTGATTGTTTTCTCACCCCCCACCCATAAAAGTAAGGCATTCTATGACATCATTTTCTTTTAGCAAATAAGAATCCCATTGCTCTTGTTTAATGATTTCAAGATTAACCGCTACTGCTACACTCTTAGTTTCAATTCTGTATTCTTGTAACAATTCTAAAACATTTTTAGATTCCGTTTGAATGATATTTCCATTTAATTTAATTTGCATAACTTCCTCATGAATATTAATAAATTATTTTTGTTTTTTATTGAAAAACTTATAAAAGAACCCTTCTCTAATAACTTCCTCTCCACGCGTTACAAACAATTCTCCTTTTTTAATGTTTCTCCTTATCGTGCTTCCCGCACCAATCAGACAATCATCTTCAATCACTACAGGGGCTACAACCTGTGAATCACTACCAATAAATACATTTTTTCCAATAATTGTTTGATGCTTGCTTTTGCCATCGTAATTACAAGTGATGAACCCAGCACCAATATTTGTTCCACTCTCTATTTTGCTATCTCCAATATAACTCAAATGTCCAGCTTTGATACCTTCTAATTGTGATTTTTTTACTTCTACAAAATTACCGATATGGGTATTTTTGACTACACTTTGAGGACGCAAATGAGCCAAAGGACCTATATTACTAGATTCTACCACACTAGATTCTACCACACTTTGCGCCTTGATGCGCGATTCTATGATTTTAGAATCTCCACAAATACTTACCCCATTTTCTATCACACATTCGCCAACAAACTCCACACCCTCTTCTATATATATTGTATGTGGCAAACGCATAATAACCCCTCTTTTTAGCCAAGATTCTTTGATGCGATGACCTAAAATCTCTTCGGCTTTAGCGAGTTCTAATTTATTATTCACACCTTGAAAATTTATCATCTCTACAAACAGAGGCACAATGTGCAAAGAATCTTTTTGGGCAAGAGAGATAATATCTGTTAAATAATATTCTTTTTGCGCATTAAAATTGCTCAAACGCGGAATATAAGACTCCAAAATATTTTTAGTAAAGCAATAAACACCCGCATTCAATGTACTAAGACTTAAAACTTCAGCACTTGCATCTTTCTCTTCTATGATTTCTTGCACTTGATTATTCCGAATCACAACACGTCCATAACCATTAGTATTTGGTAAATCAAGCACACCCATAATGATTTCAGCTTTATTGGCAATAAATTTCTCCAACTCCTTTGTTTGAATTAAGGGCATATCGCCGTTTAAAACCAAAACTTTATCGTATTTTGAGACATAATTCTTTAGCGCACCTCCTGTGCCCGGGAAATTTACTAAATCTTGAAATAAAAAGCGAATCCTTTCTCCAAAATATTCTTGCATTTTATCTTTAATCAATTCTCCCTCAAATCCTAAAACAACACAAACATCATCACTCAACTCTAACGATTCTTTGATGCTATAATACAGCATCTCACGCCCACAAATTTTATGCAAAACTTTGGGCGTATTAGATTTCATACGTGTGCCCTTGCCAGCAGCTAAAATTACGATTGATAAGGAGTTTTTATTCATATTAAAGATTCCACATTTTTAAAAATAATTTAAACAAATTTTAACACAATAAAGTTTAAAATTTATGTTTTAGAATCAAAAATCATAATTTTCTAGGGTTGAAATTTTCTATTTTTAAGGAAGTGTAAGCATGGATTTGGGATCAGTTGCAGGTATATCATTATCGCTCATACTCTTAGGAACAGCGATGGCACTTGGTGTAGGTATTGGACCTTACCTTGATGTTCCTTCAATACTCATTACCGTTGGAGGTTCAATTACAAGTTTGTTAATCGCTTATAAAATGGAAAGTATGAAAAAATGCTTTACTTTTTTTATGATTGCATTCAAACCTCAAACCTTTGATGTTCCAGGACTCATTAAAAAACTTGTTGATTATTCTACACAAGCAAGACGTGATGGAATTCTTTCTTTAGAGCAACAATCCAATCAAGAAGAAAATGAGTTTTTAAAACGTGGCTTAAATATGGCAATCGACGGTGCAGAACCTGATAGTATTCGTGATTTACTAGAAACTGATATGGATAGAACCTTAGAGCGACATAAAGATAATGCGGGTATTTTTGATACTTGGGCTGCTTTTGCTGGTTCTTATGGAATGCTAGGAACTCTCATTGGGCTTGTTGCAATGCTCTTAAATATGTCAGACCCAGCTTCTATTGGACCTGCGATGGCGGTTGCCTTGCTAACTACTTTTTATGGTTCATTTGTTGGAAATGTTGTGGGTTCGCCAATTGCCAACATCTTAAAAGTTCGTGCAGCGGACGAGGCATTAGTTAAATTGTTGATTATTGAGGGAATTATGTCCATACAAGCAGGTGATAACCCTCGTGCATTGGAAGCAAAATTACTAACATTTTTACCTCCAAATCAACGCGTAAGCCAATTTGAATAAAGTCTAATCAATGGCAAATCGTTGTCCTCCTTGTGATTGTCCTCAAGTTTTGCCACTTTGGCTTGGAACTTATGGGGATATGGTTACACTTATTTTAACATTTTTCATTTTGATACTTTCTATGGTAACTTTTGATGCCAAAAAACTTACCGAAGCAGAAGGCAGTATGAAAGGCGCGATGTCTCTACTAAGTGGGGGAATCAAAATAGAACCAGACAACACAAGAATCCAACAACAAGCGGATATGACAACTGAACCAGAAACTGCAGAAGAAGTCAAAAAGATTGAAAGTGAAATTTTAGACTTTAAAGAAAATGTCCGCGTTTCTTTGGGTCCCTCTAATATTATCGATGATGGAAGTGAGGGTTTTATTTTACGTTTTAGCGGAAAGCTACTTTTTGAAAAAGGTGAAACGACACTAAAAAATGAAGAGGAAATTTTATTCCTCAAACGACTTGCACTAATTCTACAAAAAATGCCCCCCAATTTACACGCAGATATTATTGGCTATACAGATAACTCCCCTATCATTCCTACCGCAAAATATCAAGATGATATGGGTTTGAGTGCTCTAAGAGCTTTGAATGTTTCTAAGATTCTAATAGACAATCAAGTCAATCCCAAAAAGCTCACTTCTCTTGGAAATGGTGCAAGCAATTTTATCTTACCAAATACAAGTGAAGAAAACCGAGCAAGCAATCGCCGTGTAGAGTTTAGATTCTATCCAGACGATAAACTTTTGCATAAAACGCAAAATATCCTAGATAAAACCATCCAACAAAACCATATTCCACAAGAAGAAAAGAATCAAAAAATAGAAAATCAACAAAACATATCGGTAATTTCAATAAAATTACACAAGCAATTCAATTCACAATTAACGCCTTTAACGGAGCAATCCTAGTGTTGCGATTCCTCCTTGTCTTTCTTTGTGGCACACTTTTTCTCTTCGCTGCACCACCACAATTACCCCAAAGCCCTACGATTCCAACCGTAGATCTCACACTAAGCGCACCCACAGAACCAGGAGATTTAGTTTCCACTCTAAACATTGTTGCAATTTTAACACTACTCGTTTTAGCACCCTCCTTAATTTTAATGGCAACAAGCTTTGCTAGAATCCTAATTGTCCTTGCATTTTTGCGCACTGCAATGGGAACACAACAATCTCCACCTACACAACTCTTAGTTTCTTTTGCCCTCATTTTGACAATTTTCATTATGGAACCTGTTGCGAAAGAGGGTTACAACCAAGGTATAGAACCCTATATCGCTAAAGAAATTCCTTATGATGAAGCATTTTTACGTGCTTCTCAACCCTTTAAAGACTTTATGATTCGTAATACACGCCCTAAAGATTTAGCATTGTTCTATCGGATTCGCAATATTGAAAATCCCCAAAGTGCTCAAGATGTGCCATTAAGTATTGCCTTACCCGCTTTTCTTATCAGCGAAATGAAAACTGCATTTCAAATTGGATTTTTACTCTATTTGCCCTTTTTAGTAATTGATATGGTCATTAGTTCTATTCTTATGGCAATGGGAATGATGATGTTACCTCCTACGATGATTTCCTTGCCCTTTAAAATTTTGGTTTTTATCTTAGTTGATGGTTTCAATTTGCTTACAATGAATCTAGTGCAAAGTTTTCGGTAGCAATGGTTTGTCAGTATTTTGGAAGATGTGGTGGTTGCACAGGAGAAAGTTTAGAGTCCAAAGTAATAAAAGCAAAGCATTTATTGCAAATTCATCATTGTGAAATTTTTAGCAATTGTGATTCCAGTTTCAGAGCACGTGCAGAGCTTGGAATATTTCATCAAGAAGATAGAATATTTTTTGCAATGCGTGGTAGCACAAAAACAAATTTTATTTGCATAGAAAACTGCCCAAATCTTGCCTTAAATATCCAAAAAACATTGCCAATTTTAAGTCATTTTCTAAACCATAAAGAGTTTATGGACCTTAAAGAGCGTCTTTTTAGTCTAGAGATTCTCTCAACACAAACCAATTCTCTTCTTTTGACTTTCATTTATCATAAAAAGCTAGAAAAATCTTGGGAACAAATGGCAGAGATTCTGCGCCAAAAACTTCAATTTGCTTTGAATTTTGAAATCAATCTCATTGGGCGTTCTAAAGGAATTAAATGGATTGTGGGCAAAGACTACCTTATAGAATCTCTAACAATTCTTGGCAAAACTTATCTGTATCGTTACTTTGAGGGGGCTTTCACACAACCAAATCCACAAATCAACGCTCAAATCATCACTTGGATTTTACAACATTTAGAAAATTCTAACTCTCAAGATTTATTAGAAATGTATTGTGGTTGTGGTAATTTTACGATTCCACTTGCGCAGAAATTTCGTCAAGTGTTTGCTACAGAAATTTCCAAAACTTCTATAAAAGCTGCACAATTTGCTGCGCAAGCCAATCAAACAACCAATATTCATTTTGTCCGCTTAAGTGGGACAGAATGTATTGAAGCACTTAATCGAGTGAGAAAATTCTATCGCTTAAAAGATGTAAATTTAGATTCTTTTGATTTTGGTGCGGTTCTTGTAGATCCTCCACGCGCGGGTCTAGGAGTAGAAGTTTGCAATTTTTTACAACGATTCCAAACAATTATCTACATCTCTTGCAATCCCACCAGTTTAAAACAAGATTTAGAGATTCTAACCCAAACACACGAAATTTTGCACACTGCATTTTTTGACCAATTCCCTCACACCAAACATTTAGAATCAGGGATAATTCTACAAGCAAATTAAGCTTTTCAAGTCTCTTTGACGAATTCCTTCATAAAGTACGATTCCAACGCTTGTAGCAAGATTCAGACTGCGCGCATTATTTTTCATAGGAATCGTATAACACATCTTTGAATTAGTCTTTAGAATCTCTTCATCAAGCCCTGCATCTTCACGTCCAAAATGCAAATAAGCTCCATTCTTTAGCTGGGCTTGATAATAAGGAGATTCAACCTTAGTTGTCAAATAAAAATGAGGGATTTGTAATAATTTGGAGTTCAGAAATGCTTCTAAACTCTCCCACTCATAGACCTCCAAATAATTCCAATAATCCATACCAGCGCGTTTCAATTCTTTTTGAGAAAGACTAAAACCAAGTGGATGAATCAAATGCAATACAGAATCACTCGCAAAACAAAGTCTCCCTATATTCCCCGTATTTTGTGGAATGCGCGGTTGATGCAAAACAATATGAAATCGTATCATTATCCCTCAATATTCAATGGAAAAAGTGTGGAGGAATTATCTGATGGTTTAGATTCTGTGCTTTGAGCTGGATTTTTGGCATCTTGCTGTAAATTGATTTGATTGTTTTTTTGCTGATTTTTTGATTGCTTAGAAATTTGAATATCTTTATTGACAGATTTATTATTTTTGGATTCCCTTTTATGATACATTGGGCTACTTTTTAATTCTTGAGGCAACGAATCATTTTGGGTATTTGCTGTATTAATCTCTTCTGTTTTTTGGCAAAGTAAATGATTTGTATCTAAATCTTGCAGAAATTGCACCTTAGAATAAACCATCTCTCCGCGCATCAAAGCCTTAAAAATCAGTGCAAGAGCAGTCGCATTAGCTTTGCAAAATCTGCTTAAACAATGTCTGATAATGTGGGTGTATATTGCGCTAATTTCTTCTGCTTTTTGCTTCCTTGACTCATTCTCTGTGCTACTATCTTTTGAATCCTCTTTTGGTTGAGTAACCAAATCTTGCACTTGCATAATAATTTCTCTCCAAAAAAGAGAAATTATAACATATTAAGAGCGTTTATTGGCAAGCTCTATACGTGCTTTTTTGCGATTAAGTGCTTTTTCAAAACGTCTCTTTTCTGCTTCTGTTTTTGGTTCTAATGGAGGTGCTTGGACAGGCTTACCATTCTCATCTACACAAACCATTGTAAAATAAGCACTATTGGTGTGCATTACAGTGCGTTTATGAATATCCTCTGCAATAACTTTGATTCCTACTTCAAGAGAGCTTTTACCTGTATAATTAACAGAAGCCAAAAAGGTTACAAGACTACCAACTTCGATAGGATATTTAAATGTTACTCTATCTACTGATAGGGTTACAACATATTTACCACAATAACGCGAAGCGCAAGCATAAGCTACTTGGTCGAGGAGCTTCAATAGGTCTCCTCCATGCACTCTACCCTTAAAATTTGCTACTGATGGCGTCATCAAAACAGACATTGTCAGAGACTTAATATCAAACACATTTTCCATATTATCCATAAAAACTCTCCTAAAATTAATTTGAACTTATCTTAGCATTTTTTTGCAATATTTCAATAAAAAGTATCAAAAATATTTAACTTTTTAAAAAACATCAACAATTTTAGATGTATTTAGTCAAACTCTACACTAAAAGTGTGAAGCTATGTTACAATTTGGATAAAATTTATTGAGGATTCAAAATGAAAGTCGTCATCACAGGAGGAGGAACAGGGGGACATTTGGGCGTTGCTAGAGCTTTCTTAGAGGAATTTTACAAACAAGAATTTGAATGTATTTTTATAGGCTCTATCAATGGTCAAGACAGAGCATACTTTGAAAAAGAACCTTGTTTTTCGCAAAAATTTTTTTTAGAAACTGCTGGTGTTGTCAATAAAAGAGGTTTAGGAAAATTAAAATCCTTATGGCAACAAATCAAAGCACTCAAAAATGCAATTCAAATTTTACAAAAACAAAAAAAAGTGGATTTTGTCTTGTCTGTAGGTGGATACTCTGCTGCTCCAACTGCCTTTGGAGCAGTATTACTTGGGATTCCACTTTTTATTCACGAACAAAACGCACGGATTGGAAAGCTAAACAAAATCTTAAAACCCTATGCAAAAATCTTTTTCTCTTCCTATCTGCAATCCTCCCCAATAAAATTCTATCCCATTAGCCAAATATTTTTCACAAAAGCAAGAGTGCGCCAAGAGGTCAAAAACTTGCTTTTTATGGGAGGCTCTCAAGGTGCTAGGGCAATCAATAATTTCGTCTTAGCTCTTGCAGAAGACATCACACAAAGAAAATTGCACATTTATCACCAATGTGGTAAAATGGAATTTGCTCGTGTGCTTGCGGAATATTTAAAACTAAATCTAAAAATTGGGATTCTAAAAAATAGTTTTGAATCTCTGGACAATATAGAATTACAAAATGCACAAATTGGCGAATTAGCAGAATTAGAAAATGTAGATGTTGTGCTTTTTGGATTCAGCGAACAAATGCCAACAATTTTGAAAAAATGCGACTTTGCAATTTGTCGCTCTGGTGCTAGTTCGTTATGGGAATTGTGCGCTAATGGCTTACCTGCACTCTTCGTGCCTTATCCTTACGCAGCAGGCAATCATCAATATTATAATGCGAAATTTTTAGAAGAAAAAGGACTTGCATTCTTGTGTTTGGAGCAAGATTTGTTTTGTGAAGTCTTGTGGGATAGCCTAGAGATTCTAAAAGGCGATAGAATCTCTCAACTAAGTGAAGATTTACAAAAGGAATGCTCTATCCACGCAGTCGAACAAATGACAGATGCAATCAAAAAAGTTCTTGCTTAAACATCTTTAAAACCCCTAAACAAGTAGCCTAAATCTACTCCATTAAGCTTCTTATTATTATAGAGATATTCTAAATTTCTTGCCCCCTCTATCAATTCTTTACTTTTGATTCCATGTTCAATAGAAATTTTAGCCTCCAAAAAGGCACTCAAATGATCACAATATTTTAAAAATTCCCCAAGAATCGGTTGCGTTATAGAATTTTTAGCAACATTTAAAACTAATTGTTCCTGTGATTCTTGGCTTACCTCTCTCAAAAATTCCTCTCCTGTGTTGGAGCTAAAAATCACTTCATTATCCTTTTTATAGCGATTTTTAAACTCATTTTGCGTGTAATAGACTATTTCTTTGGCAATAGAATCGGGAACAATATTTAAAATCTTTTCACGCACAGCTTCTTCTTCTATTTGTTTAATAAATTCATCTAAACCCTCTACATTTTTCTTGATTGGAGAAATAATATCACGCGTTAAGATTTCTGGCAAATCATGGAATAATCCACAGAGGAAATGTTGAATTTGCATTCCTCTAGGAAACCCTAAATCATACCCCAAAAGATATGCGCAAAGAGCAACTACGAGCGTATGTCCAAGCACGGAAGTGCAAGGAACACGTGGTGTTTGACTCCAACGTTTTTGAAATCTAAGCTGCCCAAACATATTGACTACTTCACGCAATTCATCATACATAATAATTTGTCTCATACCTGCAAGATGATAATATTCCCGCACTTGTTTATCTAAAGCATTTTTGATATTTTGGACATCATATAATTTTGGATTAAATTGATAAATAATATCAAATTCCCATTTGGAGGCATAATAATGCGCGGCTTTAAGAATTTCCTTTTCAAGATTATTAATATCACCATAAAGATATTCTCGCATAGATTCCAAAAAACCAAATCCCTCTAAATCCTCTCCTAGTTGCAGACAGACAAAATCCACAAGTGCTCTGTTATGATATTTAACTAATTTATGAAAGACAGGGGGCTTAATATCTGTCAAAATAATGCGTTCAAAAAACTCATAACAAAATTGTAAAATCAATCGCTCAAAATCAACTACACTTTTATTTTCTAAGATTTCGAAGTGTGCAAGCAAATAAGCAATGACAATCTTATGCGCCTGTTTATCCAATTCCAAAAATTCCACTGGTGTCGCTTGATCGTTCCAACGACGAATATTTGCTGCGACAAAGATTTTATGCAAAAGTTCAAATCCCAATTTTGGCTTTCTAAGATTTTCCATAGAATCTTTCCTTAATATTTATCTGCTTTCATTATTCATTTTCCAAGACAAAAATCTCCAAACATCACATCTAGCATTTCAGAATATTCATAGGGCTTTGTTAAAGAGGTGATAGATTTTAAAGCCTCATTCAGATGAAAACTAAAAATTTCTAATTCCATATTTTGTAAAGGCTCAATGGAAAGACGCAAAGCATTGATACAAGTTTGCACTGCCTGAAATTGGTATTCTGAAGTTAAGAGCAAAGATTGTGATTCCTCTTTAGAATCTAGTAAAGACCCAAGTTGGTTTTTGAAATTTTCCAACAAGGAATCTTTGGCATATAAATCACCCTTCAAACAGAGCTTCATTGGATTAAATTTTTCTAAAACCTCCAACGGGAATCTACATTCTAAATCCACCTTATTTACCAATACGAAGATTTGTTTATTGACTTGATAGGTCTTTAATAATTCTATAATTTGTAAATCCTCTTGCGTCAAATCACATGTCCCATCAAATAAGGCAATAATTAAATCACTCTCATTTGCCTTTTCTAAACTTCTTTTAATTCCTTCAGACTCTACAAAATCCTGCGTTTTATGAATCCCGGCAGTATCTATTAGACGCAACAAATGCCCTTTAAGCATAAAATTCTCTTCGATACTATCGCGTGTAGTGCCTGCAATCTCGCTCACAATTGCACGATTGTTATGCAATAGGGCATTCAAAAGGGAGCTTTTGCCGACATTGGGCTTACCAATAATACATAGCTTATAACCTTCAAATAATGTGCGTTTAGCTTGAGACTGTTCCAAAAGAGTATGCAATGTGTCAAGAATAGAATTTAATTTATTTTGCAAATTTTCCAACAAATCGTTAGGTAATTCTTCCTCTGCATAGTCTATAAAAACTTCACTATGAGCTAACAATGAAATCAAATTCGTGCGCAAACCTTCACAAAACTCCTGCATTTCCCCCTTAAGATGACGCATCAACATTTTATGTGCGCTAGCATTTTGAGATTCTATCAGTTTTGCGATTGCTTGTGCTTGGGATAAGTCAATGCGTCCTCCCAAAAATGCGCGTTTTGTAAATTCACCAGGATTCGCCAAGCGCGCACCATATCGCAAACATTCTTGTAAAATACTTTGTGCAATAAAATTACCACCATGACATTGAAACTCCACAATATCTTGTGTAGTATAACTATGAGGTGCTTTAAAATAAATCAAAATACATTCATCTAGTAAATCATTGTTGTTAAAATAGATTTTGGTTAATTTAGCATGACGTGCAGGCAAGGAAAGTTGCAATTCCTCTTGTGTTGTTTTAGCTAGTCTTGCAGCAATTCGTAAAGAATCTGCGCCACTTAAACGCAAAACATTTAACGAAGATTTACCATAAGTTGTAGCAGGTGCAATAATTGTATCATCATTAAGCATATCAATGCTTCTTACGAATGATGAAAGTCGTTAATAATGATATAACGTTCCCCCTCGCTATTAAGGCGAAAAGAGATATATTTGTCAGGGAATTGCTCACGTAGTTGCTTGAGTGCAATATGAGCCAACACGCCATCAAGAGGCTTAGTTTGGGCTTTGCCATAAGTTTTGATATTTTCAATTGTAGGTAATAAATAATTTGCAATCATCTCTTCTTGATTACGCAAAAATTCCGCAATCTCAAGGCGAATCATTAAGCCATACACATGATTTACCCAATTAAAAATCAAATATGAAATCGCCTTATAACGATAGCCTTCTTTACCAATCAATAAGGCGGAATCTTCACCATCAATTTTAATATAAAGAGTATTCTCGTCATAAGGCTCAACAAAGATTTCACTCAAACGATAGGGCATTAAAGCCAAAAGTTCCTTTAATTCTTTTTGCACCTCTTTTGCAATAATATTTAAATCTATTTGTTCTTTGTGTCGATTCTCTCTGCAGCTTGAAATCTTATTGGCAAATTGTGCATCAGAATCTCTCAAAATTTCTCGTTGGGAATCCTCTTGCATAAAGCTTGCTGCAAAAGATTCTTTCTTGGAAGCTTTATTGATTGACAAATTGTCTTGCTTGATATTTTTTAAATATTCTTCATCAGTTGAGGAGCTACAAAAAGTCACTTGGGTTTCCTTAGATGCAAAACCATTATTGTTAGTTTTTTGTAACGAGAGCTTTGGTTGCGCACAAATAATAGCAAGTTTCTTGCCAATACCTAAAAATCCTTTGCATGGATTCTGAATAACCTCATATTCCAAATCTACTACTGAACACTCAAAAGCATTAGATGCAATAATTAACGCATTTTCTAAAGTTTCCGCTTCTATCTTTTTCATTTTAATTGTCTTTCTGTTTATGCTCAGCAATTTCACGCGCTTTTCTACGCTCTAATGCCTTATTGATAAGCAACTGCTGAATAATAGAAAAAATATTATTTACAAACCAATACAAAACAAGACCCGAAGGAAAAGTTACAAAGAAAATTGTAAAAATTAAGGGCAAAAATTTAAAGATTTTTTCCTGCATTGGATCACTAAAAGCAGTTGGAGTTAAATGCTGCTGGAGATACATTGTGCCACCCATTAAAATTGGCAAAATAAAATAAGGGTCCATTACAGAAAGATCATTAATCCAAAGTAACCAAGCTGCACCTTTTAACTCAATTGCGTTAAAGAGAACACGATAAATCGCAAAAAACACAGGCATTTGTAAAAGCAAAGGCAAACAGCCACCCATTGGATTTGCCCCATGCTTTTTATAAAGCTCCATCATATGTGCTTGAAGCTTCTGTGGCTCACCTTTATATTTTTGTTGCAATTCTTTCATTTTGGGTGCTAACTCTTTGAGTTTTTGCATAGACACCATTCCTTTATAAGTCAAAGGATATAAAACAACTCTAACAATTAATGTAAGCAAAATAATCGCCCAACCCCAATTTCCACATATATCATAAAGCTTGTCAAGTAACAAGAAAAGAGGTTTAGCAAAAAAAGTAATTACACCATATTCTACAACATCAGTTAAATTTGAATCGATAGATTCAAGTAAGCGATAATCTTTTGGACCAATATAGCCTTCAAATTTCAACACGCCATTAGCACTAATAAAAGGCATAGGGTTTTCACTTGGATTACTCAAAATCGTAGCATTAATCTGATTATTTTGACTAAAAAACAAGGTGGCATAATAACGATCTACTGCAGCAATGATGCTTGCATTTGCATAATTGCTCTGACCTTGCGCATCACCATCTTCAATGGTTGAAATTGTGCTATCAGACTCTTTCACGATAACGCCCTTAAACACATAGGAATCATTTTCTACACTTGGACGCATACCTGGGGAGACAAAATAGGTATAATTTTGTGGAATCCTGATTTCCGCTTTATAATGTCCATTAGGATAAAAAGTAAGCACTTTTTCTACTTTTATATCACCCAATTCTTGAGTCAAAATCATTGACTGCGGCTTGTCTTGTATCCTCAAAGAATCCCTATTGGCACTATAAGGGACACTAAAGGCTTGTTGATTCAACAAAGAATCCGAAAAACGAACTTCTAAAATTTTTGGATTATTAGGATTCGCCACATCCTCTGGAAACAAACTTAGAGAAAGAGAATCTTTTTGATACTTTTCTTCTTTTAAAATAACCTCCGAGATTCTACCCAATCTGTCAATCTTATACATAAATTGATCAGATTCTATTGTGGCAATGATCGAGTTACTTTGATTTGGAGTCTTTGCAGTATTTTGCACAGCTAGATTAGAATCTTCCTGATGAATCACAACATCTTGCATTTCTCGTGTGGTAGTTTGTGTTGCATTGCTTTCACTCATTTGTATTTGAGGCTTATAAAAATAACTATAAGGCACAAAAAATGCAAGAGCTAAAAGCACAGCAATTAGGATTCTAGTCTGGGAACTTAAATTATCAATTTTATCAAACACGGGAAACCTTTGAATAATTTTTTATAATATAAACCTTTTGCGTTTGCAATTTTTGCGAAATGCCCTTTGGAATATTCACAGGATTATATTTTTGGACTTGATGAGGAATTAACCAATATTTAATCAAATGAGGATTACCAAAATGTGGTCGAAGTTTTAGAGAAGCTTGCGGATAAGCAATTCCACCTTTAAAAAGCTGATTGCAAGAGAGTATTCTTAGAAATGTTTTCCAAATTGCCACTAAAGGATTCTGAAATAAAAAAGTTTGCTTAGAATACTCTGAACAAGTCGGATAGTAACGACAGGTTGCACCCAAACTAGGAGAGATGAAAGACTGGTAAAATGAAATTATCTGAATACAAAATTGTTTCAACATTTTTGGGTTACCAAATTTAGTCGTGTCAAAGCATATTGATAATTATTTTGCAAGCTTTTATACTCTATCTTGTCCAAACCAACTTTTGCCAACAAAACCATATCCCCATTTTTTAAGTTTGGCATAGATTCTCTATAAATGCTTCTCAAACGTCTTTTAATAAGATTTCTACAAACAGCATTCCCTATTTTTTTTGATACCGAAAATCCAACCCGCCTCACTGCTTTTTGTGGATTCTCTTTAAAAAATAGAATAAAGTGAGAATTATGCCACTTCTTTTGGCTTTTATAAACACTATCAAAATCTTTTTTTGTGTTTAAAGTTACCAATCACAACCCCAAAAAAACTTAAATTGCAAGTCTTTTTCTACCTTTAGCACGTCTTGCATTGATGATTTTACGACCATTCTTAGTTTGCATTCTTACTCTAAAGCCATGCGTGCGCTTACGCGGAGTATTATGTGGCTGATATGTTCTTTTCATTCTAAAACCTTGAATTAAAAATAAGGGTGAATTTTAATGCAATTTTACTTAAAACTAGATTTATTTAGTTTAACTCTAAGGCACTTGTTAGGGCAACTGCAATTGCTGCAACCAAATCACTATCATCTTTGCTTTCTTGTGGCAGTAAATCTTGAACCTTATGTTCTAAATAAGAAGTATCAAAATTTCCTCGTTTAAAATCTTTATCATTACAGATATTGATAAGGAATGGAATTGTAGTTTTTACTCCACGAATCTTGAATTCATTCAGAGCTCTCTTGAGTTTATTAACAGCTAAATCATAGCTCGTTGCACGGACAATTAATTTTGCCATCATAGAATCGTAAAATGGAGGAATTGTAAAATCTTTATAAATATAACTATCTACTCGAACAAAAGGTCCTAATGCAGGATAATAAGAAGTAATAGTCCCGGGATTTGGGACGAAATCATTATGCACATCTTCTGCATTAATCCTTGCCTCAATCGCAAATCCTTGAGCACGAATATCGTTTTGTGTAAGATCCAAAATCTCTCCATTTGCAATTCTTATTTGACGCCCAATTAAATCATATCCCGTAATTTCTTCTGTTACTCCATGCTCTACTTGAATCCGTGTATTCATCTCCATAAAATAAAAATTATTGTCATCATCTACTAAAAATTCTACGGTTCCAGCATTAGTATATTTTGCAGCTTTTGCTGCTGCAACTGCCACACTTCCCATTCTACGGCGCAAATCCATTCCCATTGTTGGACACGGAGCAATTTCGATGAGCTTCTGATGTCTTCTTTGAATAGAGCAATCACGCTCTAAGAGATGAATCACATTGCCATAATTATCGCTCAATATTTGAAATTCAATATGCCGTGGATTTTGAATATATTTTTCCATAAAAACATCTTCATTCTTAAAAAAAGTTAATGCTTCTCTTTTGCAAGCTTCAAAAGAAAATTCTAAATCTTGCTCTTCCCATACAACTCGGATTCCGCGCCCTCCTCCTCCACTACTTGCTTTCAAAATAATAGGATAGCCTATTTTGCGTGCAATCTTTTGAATCTCATACAAACTCAAATCATTGAGTGGTTCAGTTCCAGGCACAACTGGAATTCCATTCTTTATCATTAAATTTCTTGCAGCATTTTTATCGCCCATTTTTGCAATAACTTCGGAATCAGGTCCAATCCATACAATTCCTGCTTCCTTCACCTTTTTAGCAAAAAGTGCATTTTCGCTTAAAAATCCATAGCCCGGATGGATTGCCTCTGCTTCCATTTCCTTGGCTGCCTGAATGATTAAATCAGGGTCTAAATAGCCTTTGATTGGATCTTCACTAATAGGATAAGTATAAGTTGCCATTTTGACATGCATACTTTCTCGGTCTGCTCGAGAATAAATCGCTACAGATTCTATATTTAAATCATTACAAGCGCGAATAATGCGAACAGCAATTTCACCACGATTTGCAATTAAGATTCTTTTAAACATAAAAACTCCCACAAAGATTAATGATACATTTTATAATTTTATTTTTAATTTATTGTTGAAGTTTAACAAATATTCTTTAAAATTCATCAAAATATGCTAAAATTCGCGCATTTTTACACATTTTAAGTCATTTCAGGTTGATTTATGGATTTATTACATGCTGCTATCTTAGGTGTTGTTGAAGGTCTTACTGAATTTTTGCCCGTTTCTTCTACAGGACATTTAATTTTGACTTCAGAATTACTTGGTATTCCACAAAATATCTTTCACAAAACTTTTGAAGTTGTGATACAACTAGGCTCTATTTTAGCGGTTCTTTTTGTCTTTTGGGAAAAATTATTCAAAAATAGTTTTAATCTATGGATTAAGTTATGTATAGGATTTCTACCTGCTGGAACATTAGGGTTTTTATTTTATTCTTATATCAAGGCACTTTTTGCCCCTATTACCGTTTCGATTATGCTTATTATTGGAGGAATCGCATTTATCGTTTTGGAAATTTTCCATAGAGAAAAAGAATCTCATATCCAAAATATAGAAGAGATTTCTTATAAACAAGCTCTATGGATTGGGTTTTTTCAAGCTTTGGCAATGATCCCGGGAACTTCGCGTAGTGGCTCAACAATCATTGGAGGATTACTCTTGGGTTGCAGTCGTAAAGTTGCCACAGAATTTTCTTTCTTACTTGCTTTGCCTGCTATGGTTGTCGCAAGTTCTTATAGCCTCTACAAAAGCTATGAATCTCTCTATTTTGAAAATGCTCTTGCGCTTGGAATCGGTTTTATTGTAGCTTTTTTTAGTGCGCTTTTAGCAATTAAACTTTTTTTGAGCTTTATTTCACATTTTAATTTTATTCCTTTTGGAGTCTATCGTATCCTCTTAGGCTTCGCCTTTTTCTTTTATTTAGATATTCTTTAATTCATCAGAATTTAAAGTTATTATTGATTCACAGAATCGCAAAAATTAAAATGCCAAAATAAAAGACAAAGACTCTATTTGCTGAATTCCCCCAATAACAATAAGCCCCAAAAGCCCAGCAAAAAAGCCAGCCAACAAATCATCTCCCATAACTCCCCAACCACCTTTGACTTCTCGGTCAATTTTTCCAATTATAGAAGGTTTCCAAATATCAAATAATCTAAAAAATAAAAAAGCCATTATCAAGCCAACTAAATTATGCCCAATCATCGACACACTAATCCATACACCAGCCAACTCATCAATTACAATTTCGCTACAATCGTGGGACATTCCTTTTTTTTCATAGTCATTGATAATTTTAACGGCAATCACAGAGATGAACAATGCTAAAAGCAATAAAGTGCTTGAAGCGACATAATAACTCATTGCCCACGCAAAAGGTAAGGCGATTAAAGTCCCAAAAGTTCCTGGTGCTTTTGGGATTAACCCGCTAAAAAATAGTGTCAAAAAAGCCTTTTTGACAAAATCATTGGAATCATCAAAAGTATTAAAAAAATTAGCTTTCATTAAAAATCCTAACAATTAAATAGAATCAAATCTCAAACAATATCAATTATTTTTTCTTAATGATTCCATATTTTTTTCGCTTTTCCCATAGGCTTTTGCGCGACATTCCCAAACGCTTACTCAACTCTGTGTCAGGATATTTATCTTCAAATTTTAAAATCATTGTTTTAATATATTCATCAACACTTAAGACATCTTCTTGGAATCCTTGAGCAATCTCTTTGATATTAATTTCAAAAACATTTTTAAAATCATGCAAATCTCCACCCAAACAAGAAAAAATCACAGGGATATTTTTCAATGTCTTCACACATTCTTCCTTTTCTTCCTTGTGTAAAGTTTCAAAACCAACAATATAAGTCAATTGAGTCTTAGAAACACTCTTAAATATTTCTTTGTAGTGATGGTTTTTATAAAGAGAAATGAAATTAATCGCAAACTTTTTATGAATTGCATAATTCACAACACACATATCAATAACCTTTTGCGATACACTTTTTATAATTAAAGGAAAAGAAATTTTCGTGTTAATTGTATAAGTTGGTATCAATAAAGAATCACAAAAATAATCCCTATAAAATGCTACTTCTTTTTGTAACTGACGAAAAGCCGTATAATGCTCAATCTTACAAATTAACTCATCAATCATAAAAGGCTTAACAATATAATCACTTACACCCGCTTTAAGAGGGCGCATTACCATTTCCTCATTTACATAAGGTATCATTAAAATCACAATAGAATTTTTAAATTTTTCAATCAATGGATAAAAATTTTGACCTGGCATATTTGCTGAAAGCAGAATAATATCTGCTATTTCAACCTCTAAAGCCTCTTTGGTGCTTGGTATCATTTCACAAATAAAACCAAAATGACTAAGCTTCGAAGCGATGCTTTGAGCTAGATAAATTTCATTTTCTACAATCAAGATTTTCATCATTCCCCTCAACAATTAAGTAAATTTTTCCAATCAAAATATTCCAAAACAACATTTGCCTGCACCAAAATTCCTTCTCCTTTACCGACAAATCCTAACTTTTCTGTTGTAGTTGCTTTGACATTAACCTTAAAAACATTAATTTGCAAAATCTCTGCAATTCTACGCTCCATTAAATTCTTATAAGGAGAGATTTTAGGCTGTTGAGCAAAAATAGTCAAATCTGCTTGTATAATATCATAGCCCACATCACGCACAAAATTAACAATAATGCTTAGCAAATCAGCAGAATCTGCCCCTTGATAAACTGGATTATTATCAGGAAACCACTCTCCAATATCTCCAAATCCAATTGCTCCCAAAAGCGCATCACTCAATGCATGCAAACAAACATCACCATCACTATGGGCAATTAATTTCAATTCACAAGGAATCATAATGCCACCAAGTATAATTCCATCCCCTTTTGTTAAGGCGTGAATATCACTTCCACTACCAACAAGAGGACGCGAACTCGGTCTAGGCAATGACAATTCTTTTAAATCTTCTAAAAAGGTTAGTTTTTTGGCTTCCAGTGCTCCTCGAACAAAACCAACACTGCCACCATTTGCATAAATCGCACTACTCTCATCTGTAAAATCCCCATTTTTCAAAGCAGACTTCAGTGCATCTAATTTGCTCAATTGTGGCGTTTGAATAATTTTTAAATTTTCTCGCTTTAAATACTCTAGGGCAGAATCACTAGAGTAAGCAATCGTATCACTAAGCTTTAAATAAGGAACAACACAATCATATTTTCCCATTTCATTTAAGATTCTTTGGCTTAAATCTTTTGGAATATTACAGCGGGCAATATCATTTACTAAAACATATTCAACAGAATCCTTTAAGCTACCAAGAGCATTTTTGAGTGATTCTTGACGCGTAGAGCCACCATTAACCAACTCAAAATCCAATGAAAATGCTTCCAAATATTTTTGCATATATTTTTTCTCAGTCTGTTTCACACTCAAAACAAATTGCACAAAAGGATAGACTGCTTGCAAATCTAATGCAACTTTTAACCAAAGAGGAATCTCGCCTACACGCAACCATTGTTTTTTGGGCAATCTGGGTAATTTCGTAACTCTATTTTGTATAGATTCATTAAAGAATATATTAGATGCTGATGTTTGGAATCGGCTACTATCCCCCGCACCTAACAAAATCAATGCAATATTTGGCAAACAAATCCCTTAACTTTAAAAATTTTGGAATTATACATTTTGAAAGTTTTAGTAATCCTAAAGAAGGATTACTAAAATTTAAATTTTAAAGTGATTAATGTGATTATTTAAGACACTTGCAATGTTTTTGAGCGTTTGCGCTGCTTCTGTATTATTTTCCATTAATTCTGCAGTATTTTTAGAATCTTTAGAAATTTCATCTAATCCTTTTGAAAGATTTTCCATATCTTGCACTTGCTCACTTGTGGCTTTTGTTACTTCTTTAGCTTTACTCAAAGAATCACTTGCTTGAGAATTAATTTGACCCAAGATTTCACTTGCCTCATTGGCTAACTCCATACCTTTTTCTACTTGTGGCACGGCATTTTGAATCGCCTCAACTGCTGTTTGTGTTTCCCCTTGAATCACCTCAATCATTCTTGTAATTTCAGAAGTCGCTACTCCCGTGCGTTCGGCTAACTTTCGAATTTCATCAGAGACCACAGCAAATCCACGCCCTGCCTCTCCTGCCCGCGCTGCTTCAATTGCCGCATTTAATGCCAACAAGTTGGTTTGGTCTGTAATCTCCTTAATAAGATCTGCACTTCCACCAATTTCTTGAGAATGTTTTTCAAGCATACGAATATGTTCTGATGAAAGAGTAACAGTTTGCGTAATTTGCTCAATACTTGCTACCGTCGTTTTCATCGCCTCCATACATTTATCAGATAAATTTGTTGTATATTCAGAGTTTTCTTCTGTTTGTTTCGCAATATTAGAAATATGATTTACCGTATTCATCACTTGTTTAACGCGTTCTACAGAATCCTCTGAGCTTTGAACTTGACGATAAGAAGAAGATTTAGATTCTTCTGAACTTTTTGTTACTGCATTTGCACGTTCATTAAGCTCCTGGGTAGAATTCATTACTTCTGCAACAATTTCTCGCAATCTCTCTTGCATTTGCCCCATAGAAGCAAGCATACTCTCTTGATATTTTGTCTTAATAGGAGTGTTAAGATTACCATTAGCAATGCTAAGCACCACTTTTACAACTTCTTTTGGCTCTCCGCCCAAAGAAGTAATTACAAGACGCGTGATATAGAAAGCAGTAATTGTCGCAACAACAAAGGCAATCACAGACAACAAGAGAGTCAAGCTAAGATAATCTTCAATCTCTTGTCTAGCAATATCAGATAAAGTTTGGTTTTTATCTTCTTGATGATCAATAAATTCATTAATAACATTCAACCAATCTACAAATGCCCCACGTGCTTGAAGAATTAACAATTCATTCGCACCTACTCTATCCCCTTGCGCTTTTTTGGTAATGATTTCGGAAATCAAGGGCATTGTTTTTGATTCAACACCCTTAATGCGTTTTAAAATTTCCTTATCTTTTGCATCTACCATCTGATCATCTCGAAAAATTTCGTCCATCTTTATAGCGGAATCTTTATAAAATTCTTCCAATTTTTGAATCAAACGCAAAGTTGTTTCAATCTCTTGCGCATCATCCAATATCACAACATCACGCAATGCAATTGCCCTATCATGCACGCTTCCACGAAAGTTAATTGCATAACGTTGTTTGACGGCATTCACATCACTAATTTCTGTTAGCGTATCTTCTACAAAACTGATTTTTATATAACCCGTAAAAGCAATTAAAACAATAAAAGCCAAAAGAATGCCAAACCCAATAAAAAGCTGTGCCTTTAATGATAAATTTTTTCCAATCATAAATAACATTCCTTATTATTTTCATATAGTAAGATAAATTTTATCCAAATATAGCTTAAAATACTGCTGATAGTTTTATAAGAATATTTCTCAAGATTTATACTATCCATCACATTCTAAAATCGCTTTGGCAATTAGCTCCAATGGATGCAAAAAAGCAATTTTTACTTGTTCTTGATGCAAGGCATTATTCAACTGCATACGACAAGCACTGCATTCTGCCGTTACAAAATTGGCTTGAGTTTTTTGTATCATTTTTGCTTTTTTACTTCCTACTTTACTTGCCAATGCAAATCGTTCCGTTTGAATTGTAACACCACCAAAACCACAACAAGAACTAGGCTCTTCCATCTCAATTAAATGATAATTTTGCTCCAATAATCTACGCGGCTCTTTATAGATTCCAAGCACTTTTTTTGCATGGCATGGGTCATGATAAGTCAAGCTCCATTTCTCACTCTTACGATTCTTTTCTATCGCCTTTAAATACTCTACTAGATTTGTTTTGGATTCTAAATATTTCGTTGCCATAAAAATTTTAGGCAAAAGCTTCTCAATCCTTGATTGTAACGCTAAATCTTTCTTTGCAAAATGTTTCCAATCCTCCAATACCATTGCTCCACAAGTCGCCTCTGGAATCAAAATCGCATCCACTTCATCAATGAAGCTCTCAAAATATTCTACATTATGGCGAATTAAAGCATCTACACTCGCAAAATCTCCTGTAAAATAGGCAGGAGCACCACAACATTTTTGCTTCTTGGCTAGTTTGGCACGAATCCCTAACTTCTGCAAAATTAAAAGCAAAGATTCTCCCACGTTTTTGTAATTATAGTTACCCAAACAACCAATGAAAATTGCCACTTTGGTTGCATCTTGTATGCAAGTAGAATCTTTGGAAGCTGAATCATTCGATTTGAAAAAATTTATCTCTTCTGGATAGGAATTTAAAAAGCTTTGTTGTGCCATAGTGCCAAAAATTCTATTTTTAACAAAAGGCAAGGGGAAACGTGGCTGAATAGAATCTCCATTTTTTGTCTGCCGATACAATAAAGGAGCAAAAAAAGCCCCTAGTTTAAATCCAAAATCCATCAATTTTCTATGTTTTAAAAGATAGAAAAAAATTCGCTTAAACCATGTGATTCCGTATTTTTGCGCAATTTCGTAGCGGATATTTTCAATCAGAGTATCTGTTGGTAGCGAATTAGGACAAACGCTAACACAGGTAGTGCATAAAAAACAAGTTTCAAAAATTTCTTTGGCATTTTTATCTAATGGAATCTCCTTGCGTTGATATGCGCCTAAAAGGTCAATAAATCCGCGTGGAGAAGTTGCCTCATCACCATTGATGCCAAAAATCGTGCAATCAGGCAAACACTTGCCACATTTTACGCATGCATTGCTTGTTTTTAAATAATCATAATTTTCAAAATGCGCCATTCATTCCTCTCAACTTAATCTCTTAAATGGTTTTACTAAATACCTTTTGATTCATATTAAACTTCTTCAAATATGCGTCAAATGGCATCGCAATATTTCGAATCAAAAGTGCGCCTGTTTGGCTAACTTGGATTCCATCATTATCTAAATTGACCAATCCTGCTTCTTGCAGAGGCTTTAGCTCCAGTAAAGATTCTTTAAAATATTCTTTGAAATCAATAGAAAACTGCTGATTAATGGTGTCAAAGTTGAGTTTAAAATTGCTCATCAATTGCATAATAACCGCTTTCCTAAGTCTATCATCAAAACTTAATGCAATTCCCTTAGCAAAAGGCAAATGATGATTGTCTAATGCATTTTGATATTGGGGTAAATCTTTGTAATTTTGCGCATAATAATTGCTACCACCACCAATAGAAGTAAGTCCGATTCCAATCGTTTGTGTGCCACCTTGTGTGCTATATCCTTGAAAATTTCGCTGCAACTGCCCTTTTTGTATAGATTTAAATAATTCATCATCGGGTTTCGCAAAATGATCCATTCCAATCATTTGGTAGCCTTTTTGATGTAAATATTCAATTGTCCATTCTAAGATTCTCAAGCTTTTGTTGAGGCGTAGGGAGAGTAGTCTCATCGATTTTACGCATGGTTTTTTTCATCCAAGGCAAATGTGCATAATTAAAAATTGCAAAGCGGTCTGGATCTAAAAGCAAACAAGATTCTAAAGTCTTTTTAAAAGTCTCTAAACTCTGATAGGGCAAACCATAAATTAAATCAAAATTGATAGAAGTAATGCCAAATCCTCTCGCTAAATCAATTGCTTCTTTAACAAGCTCAAAAGGTTGGATTCTATGGACAGCTTTTTGAACTCTAGCATCAAAATCTTGAATCCCAAAACTCAAACGATTAAATCCTTCCTCTTGCAAAACTTGCATTTGTGATTGCTCAAAAAATCGAGGGTCAATCTCACAGGCTATTTCTGCATTTTTATCAAAATTAGGAAAAGTTTCTCTCAATAAATCAATTAAAACTTTTAACTCTTGGGCATTAAAAAAAGTAGGAGTGCCCCCACCAAAATGTAATTGATAGACAGGCTTGGTCGTATCCATTGCGTTTTTGAGCAATTTCAATTCTTTTTTTAAATACTCCAAATAAACTGCTTTATTTTCTTCTTTGCTTGTATAAATAACATTACAACCACAAAAATAACACGCACTGCGACAAAAAGGTAGATGCACATAAAGTGAAAGGGGACTTGAATCTTGCTTCAAATCTTTCAAATATTCATCTAAAGTATAGCTTTCACTAAATTCAACTGCGGTAGGATAACTAGTATAACGAGGACCAGGTTTAGAATAAATGGTAAATTGTTTGAAATCAATGCCGTTTGATTGCATTATAGAATCCTTACAAACTTAAAATGAATTAGGGATTTTAGGAATCTCAAAAAACAAGTAAGGGTAACGTTTTTTAAGATTTTTCACTAAAACTTTAGGTTCTTGTTTGTAATTCTTGACTTCTTTTAATGCAATACACCACACATCTTCAAAATCAATTGGGACATTATAGTAAATCTCTTGCTCTAATTTAAAAAGATATTTGTCTATTTCGAGTTGTTTAGCAGATTCTACAAGTTGTTGCATATTTTTTTTAGACACAAGATAAAATTCTTGTGATTTGTTATCCTTGAAGCAATAAGTTAAATTCTCATCTAACGTAGAATCATAAGTCATTGGTTGCGTGTTTGTATTGCCTAAAATTTCTTGTAGGGATTCGTATAAATTTTTGGTTCTATCTAGCGAATTTATCCGCTTTACTAGCGGTTTTGGTGCAGCCAAACCATTACTCCTTTTTGTGCATGAAGGCGATTTTCTGCCTCTTCAAAAATTTTACTTTGTTCTGATTCCAAAACTTCTTCACTGACTTCTTGTCCTCGATAAGCAGGAAGACAATGCAAGAAAATGGCATCTTGTTGAGCCAATTTCATTAATTCACGATTAACGCAATAGCCTTCAAAAGCCTTTTTTCTCGCTTCTTTTTGGTCTTCTTGCCCCATAGAAGCCCAAGTATCTGTTGTAACAACATCTGCGCCTATAACTGCTTCTTTAGGGTTATCGTTTAATAGAATCTTTGCGCCCGAAATTTTAGCAAAACTTTCTGCCTTTTGCAGAATATTTTTAGAAACTTTATAATTTTTTGGAGAAGCAATACGCAAAGTAAAACCAAGTTTAGATGCAAGCATAAGCCAAGAATGCGCCATATTGTTTCCATCGCCAATATATGCAACAACAGGATTCTTATCTTTTCCAAACTCCTGCATTGTCAAATAATCTGCAAGAAGTTGCATCGGATGAAAGTCATCGCTTAATCCATTAATCACGGGAACTTTGGAGTATTCTGCAAATTCCTCTAAACGCGAATGCTGATGTGTTCGCATCATCACTAAATCCACCATAGAAGAAAGCACGCGCGCAGTATCTTTGATTGGCTCTCCTCGTCCTAGTTGCGTGTCATTACTAGACAAAAAGATTCCATTCCCTCCTAGTTGATAGATTCCCGTTTCAAAACTCACACGTGTTCTTGTGGAGTTTTTTTCAAAAATCATACCCAAAGTTTTGTGTGCAAGTGGATTACTATGGATACCACTTTTTAATTCGTTTTTAAGTGTCTTAGCAAGAGCTAAAATTTCCAAAATCTCCTCTTTGCTAAAATCTGCCAAACTCAAAAAATGTCGCATTTTGTAACCTCTGAAATTTCTAAATCAAAAGTTTTATCTTACCAAATCTTGCTAAAACAAAACTTTAAACAAAATAAAAGATTTATAATACAATAATTTTCATAAAAAAGGTTAGGTATGCACGAATTTTCTATTGTTTCTTCACTTCTAGAATCTTGCGAAGAAATTGCACAAAAAAACAATGTACAAAAAATCCTTGCGATTCATTTAGAGATTGGCGAGCGTAGCGGGGTTAATGTTTCCTTGCTTAAAAGCGCATTTGAGGAGTTTAAGCTTGGCAGCCTTTGTCAGGATTCTAAATTGCTGATTCAAGAATCCAAAGTAGAGATTACTTGTAATTCTTGCCATCAAAGCAGCATTGCAAAGGAATTAGATTATACACATTGCCCACTCTGTGGGAGCAATCAAGTTAGAATCACAAAAGGAAATGAAATGCTACTTTTGCGCCTAGAAATGGAGTGATTTTATCTAACCACTCTATTACAAGAAGACTTGACAATCTATAATGTTGTTTTCCCTAAAGTCTAAAAAGCATATAAAGCCTTAAGATTAATTTTGAATTTTTATTGTTTCATCATTCATAATCTCTATAATCTCACTCATATCATAATCTTTCAATTGCTTTTCTAACTTAGCAAAATATTCTTCCACATTATCCAAAGTCAGATAGATTCCAAAGTCTTTAATGGGTGTGAAATCTTTTTCAGTAAGTGTCTTGGCAATTATTGTGCCGACATAAGGGAAAAAATGATCATCATCTGGATAATTTTGGAGATTCTGTGTGATTTCATTGAATCCTCCAAATTGATAGAGGCTACCAAAGACTTCTAAATGGATTCTTAGCCATTGTTTGTATTCCTCCCATCTTTTGGCAAAGTTGATTTCAGAGGCAAATAAAGGCGCACTTACAGGGGAAGTATAAATGACAAAAGATGCGTTTGGGTGGCGGGCTTTAACTTGCAATAGAATATTTTTTAATTCCTTTCCCTTATCAAAAGCATATTTGTCTCCCATAAAAAGCAAAGTGTGCCGTTTGAGGTGATAATTGAAAGCCTTGATTCTTTGTTCTTCGCTGACTTTAGGGTGATATTTGATATTATCTCGCGTATAGTAGGCTTGTGTAAAGGCTTTTTTGACATTATCAAGTGGGATTCTTATCAGTTGTTTATTGTAAGTAAGTAATTTAGAGATTCTGTGAAGGTGATTTTCTAAAGGCGCAAAAACGACTTTTTCTAGCTTTTCCTTTGTGTAGGTGTTGCCATCATCTGTCATAATCGTATTGCTCCCAAAGAAATCAATTTGCAGATAAATTGTCTTTAGAGAATGTCCTTTTTGCTCTAAAAGATTTAAATAATAATCATATTCAAAAGGCTTCATTGAGTTAGCAGAAAAATTAAAAAGGCGATGATTTATAAAATCATTTTGATTGACATAAGTCGCCCGAGAGCTACCAAGCAACACAGAATCATAAGATTTTCTCTCATTGTAATAGATTCTATTGACCTTTTCTACTCTCTCATCAAGGGACTCGTAGAGATAATTATACCGATGCGAAATACCCCATAAGAAATAAGGATCGATAAAATAATTCAACAAACCCATAAAAGAAAAATTAATGATAGTAGAAATTAACACAATCCAAATTATCTTTTTCTCTCCAATCTTTTTATTTAAAATATTTTTATTCCACATATCTATCCTAAACATTTAAAAATTAAAGTAAATAAATTCACTATAGGGGGAACTTATTAACCCACTCAATGCCACATTCCAACATATACCAACCACAATCGCATCTCCCAAAGTAGGCTTAAACAAATCAAGTCTTTGAATACTATTTAAAGTCCATATTACAAACAGGGCAATACAGATGAAGATTATCGTTTCATTTGAGCCCTCAATTTGCTTTAAAGTATATTTTAGTCTGCTATACCAATGATAGGGCATCTCCACCCACACAATCCCAA
>JAAGKN010000512.1_pt1 | contig 50900 bp, 51 predicted proteins | sample 6206371 | NCBI WGS metagenome assembly JAAGKN01 (sample SAMN11533720, study PRJNA540317) | gut metagenome | isolation source: fecal pellets from male and female animal of same cohort | host: Peromyscus leucopus | place: USA:CA | collected 2017 | reverse complement strand
TGCCTTCAAAAACAATATTTCCTGCCGTTCTGCGGTCAAAAAGCGTTGCATCTTTGCAAAGCTCAATGGTTTCGCCATCAAAAACAAGCATACCAAGCCGATTGACAGTCGCAAATCCTCGTGCAATTCTTTCATTATTGCCAGCCTCACAAGAAATTGAAGAAATGCGGATTGCCTCTGTCCATGGATGCTCTGGCACGGTCATTGCTAACGCAAGGCGCTCTATTTCTTTGAATGTTCCATCAAAAAAATAATACCACTTGAACGAAGACTCAATCACAGGAATATCTTCCTGCAAAACAACAGGCTTTTTCTTGCAAGAAACAAAAAAAGCGGAACACACACATAAAACGATAGAAAGATAAAATATTTTTTTCATTATTATGCAAGTTTATAACGGTATGGAATTTATGGCAAGTACAATTTTCTTTTCTTTTTTCAAGAATGTAACAAAAATTTCATATATAGACTCATTGCTAATGGAAAGAAACTCGCGCTGTTCATTATATGGCAAAACGAACAGCCCTTCCATAGCGTTTTCGGGAATATAAGAGCCTAGCAGTGAAGCGCACCCAAAAAGCCGCTCGCTGTTTGAAGCGGATTTTAGATCTGCAAGCGTTATAGACGTTATATTTGATTTTGTCTGATTTAAATAGGATGCGCTGAACGAACCGTTTTGTATTCCTGAAAAAATTGCATCGTGATCGCAATTCCACGGATTATAAAATGTGGTGCTTTCAGAATTATGTGCGGTTAAAGACCCTGAAACAGAGGCGGCATTCTCTTGTATATTTTTTTGAGCGGCTTCTTCAAAATTGCGCTCCGCCTCTTCGCTTTTCGCTTCAACAGTTTGTGTAAGTTTTTGCCAATTAAATTGTTTTGCAGCGGCGGAAATTTCACTTGGTGAAAAATGCGCATTGGCTGCATAAAACTCACGCAAAATTTCTGAAGGAAATCCCTGCACATACGAAATTGCATCTTGATATGGATAAATGCAGCCCGCCGGCTTAAAAAACGGCGAGTCAGCGTCAGCGTCAATATTTGTAATGGGATAGGCGACAATCGCAGTAACCTTTTCAAAATCCACTTCAAGACTGACAGAACGACTTACATTTCCTGCAAGAACAGATTTTTCGCCGCTCCCATCAGATGTCTTTATGAGCCAATACTCAAGTCCAACGCCAAACGACTCGTCCCACTCAGGCAAGGAGAACGCAACGCTTCCTCCACCAAAAACCGACTTGCATCCGAATAATGCAGTTGTCGCCGCAAAAATTACAATGCAATAAAAATATTTTTTCCTCATACTATATATATAGGAGCGGAAGGGGCAAAAACGGCACTATTTGTGAAAAAAAGTTTGTTTTTTTGTGAAAATTCATATAAAAAAATCGCGTTGCGCTTTCGACTCAAATGTCGGGGGGTATTAATCCCTCCTGCGAACAGCCAAAAACGCTCGCTGTCGGCGGCATCCTTGCCGCCTTTTCCTCCCTAAAACCGACCTATGAACAGTTTTTTGCATTGCAAAAAACTGCGTGGCGAGCTTTGATATGTACAAGCAATTAAAAACAACTAGTGCTCGCCCCTGCGCTTCAAAACCTATTTTTTTTCCGAAACCTGTCTCTTTAAAATAAAAACGACTCTAGCAAAAACTAGAGTCGTCCGGCTGCTGCAGGTTTTGAACCTGCGACACATGGATTAACAGTCCATTGCTCTACCAGCTGAGCTAAGCAACCTTATTCCTTGCAAGGAATGTATGAATTATATGCAACTTTGAAAAAATAGTCAATAGCATTTGCAAATATTTTCCATTCCTTGCAACGATTTCTTTCCGCTAATTTTTATTCAAAATAAACTCAACGCGTCGGTTTTTCCAATTGTTGTCCTTGTCCTTGTAGTCAACGACAAGCTCCGTGCCGCCCTTGCCTTCTGTTGAAAGCCGAGAATCGCTCACGCCCTTTCCAACAAGATACTGCTTCACATATTCGGCGCGACGAGCGGATAGCGGAATAAGAGCAGGCCCCCAAAGGCGCATATTGTCCTCTGTCTCTTCAGCCTCGTTATCAGTAACACGATTTGCATGCCCTTGAATAGTCACCTTATAATCCTTGAATTTATTGAGAATCTCTGCAATCCTTTTCAAAACGCGCTCGTTGTTGTCCGCCTGTTCTTGTGTGATTCCAGATTTCACAACCTTTCCAGATGCATCACGCTCTTGCACATTAAAATCCGCATTGTCGCTTCTGAAAATTATCGATGGAACTGCCATTTTCAACAGATCGCCATCCCTAATGACAAGCACGTCAATCGCTATAGCCCCCTCCACAACGCTTGTCATTCCCAGTGCATCTGTCACCGTAAATGAATACGGATAATCCATCGCAGACTGCACACGCTCCGCCTTGCCCTTTGAATCCTTTTGGACATTGGAAAGACCATCCCAAATAATTCGCTCTGTGATCGAGGCATTTCCTTTTGTTGTCCAGAAAGGCTTTCCATTCGGATCATTTATCACAAAATTCCAGCTTTTAATTGAAGATGTCGTTTCTCCTGAAAGACGAATAAACAAATCGTCATTTTCACCGTCATTGTCAGGACTAAAGTATTTCGGCGCAGTCTTCACAGAAAGAACAGGAGGTTTTACAGAGCATATAAACGGAGAAGACAGCGCGGAAACTCTGTTGCCCTTTTTGTAAACCACTTGCAAGTCGCCGGTAAACACTCCTTCCGCAGTTTTTCCGTCCCCATCAAGTCCGTCCCATGTTATGCTTGCAGGAAGATTTGCACTGTCTTTATCGGACCAAGAGCGAACGGCTGTTCCTTCGGCATTTTTTATATCAAAGCTCCAGGAGACAATGCCGTCTTTTACAGATGTTCGGATATTGAACACTTGCGTATCCAGGAATTTATCAGCATTTGGAGAAAATCCCTCGTACTCCGCAGTCACATAAGCCTTCGTTTCCCTCGTGTCAAGATTTATGTTCGCAATTTTTGTGCTAAATTCGTTTCCCGCTTCATCTTGTGAAGAAATAGTCAGCGAATAAATGCCATCAGGAGCTTTATTTCCTGTCACATCAGAACCATTCCACTCAAATTCATTTTTTCCATTTGTGGCGATTTTATCTTTCCAGCTATATGATTTTATAACATTCCCCGAAGCATCAGTAATATCTGCCTTCCACAACGATTCTTGCGTGCAATCAGAAACGAAAACTTGCATTGTATCTTGAAATGAATCTCCATCAGGAGAAAAATCTGTCCACGGAACAGAGGCGAGGACATATGGAGGAACTTTGTCTATCGCAAACGGAGAAGTAGAAACCTCGGTGACAGAGCCGTTGTCGGCCTCAACAGAAAGTCTTGCTGTATAACTTCCATCATCACAAATTATTCCAGCCTCATTTTTTCCGTCCCAAACAATCGACGAAGGCAACGCCCCTGCCCCCTTAAATGTCTTTACAACAGCATTGTCTGGTCCAAGAATAGAAAAATTGTAGTTAACAATAGCAGTGTCTGCATTCGTTGCAATGGGAGTGAATGTTATCGTTCCCTTTGCCGTTGTGGAGGTCGGATTAAACGCCACAGCATCCGCAGAAAGAAGCACTGTTGCAGACTTTGTATTCAACTCAAACGTATCTGCCGTTGAAATGACTCCAACATTTCCTGCAAGGTCAGTTGCACGAAGCTCAAATTTATACTTCCCGTCAGGAGCAAGCTTTCCATTTGAAGAAAATCCGTTCCATGTGATAAAGTCAGGCGGAAATTCACCAAAATCATAGTCCCGGACAGACTCTTCAGGTTCGTCCACATTATAGATGCGTCCATGCCATGCAGGAACCGCGGCATATTTTCCCGCGGCGTCAGGAAGCATTGAGATTTTCACTTCTGTTTTTGCACCCGCGCCAAAAATCTTATCTGAAACAGAAAGGATTGCAGAGGGTTTTATTGTGTCAAGAATAAATTCAGGAGACTTTACAATGGCCGGCACATATCCATTTAAATACGCCGCCTCCACCACCGCATAGTACTTTCCCTGCGGCAAAATCTTTCCATTGTCGCCCACCCCGTCAAATTCAATTTCCTCCGGCGGAATTTCAGATGTGCTTTGATTGTATGTTTTGTAGACAGCCCCCTTTTCATTTTGAATTTTCACCGACCAAGAGGTGAGGCGGTTAACACTATCCGCTTCTGGCACTGGAATAATAACATACAGTTTTATTGTAGAGCGCGGGCTCTCCGTTTTTGGAGAAAAATACTGGGAGCCAGCCAAATAAATATTTGTAGCGGGCTTTTCGCCTGAATAAATAATGTTAGTGACCGAAGCAGGCTCTGAAACATTCCCCGCCCTGTCTGTTGATGAAACAGCGTATGAATAAACGCCATCTGGAACAGGCTGGCCGTTAGAATCTGTTCCATCCCAGTTGAATGTCAAAGGCTCGGAATCCTGCCACTCAAAAGTCTTCACTATGTCTCCAGCGGCATTTCTAAAGCGACCCACCCACTTGTCTTCGGAAGAGCCCGTTTGCGAAATGCGCAGTGAAGATTTCGCCCCCTCGCCAAAAATCTTGTCAGACGGCTGATTAAGAGCAATCATTGGAGGAACTGTGTCGATGACAACGGGATAGGCATCTGTCCTCCCCTCGTTTCCATTGTCATCGGTGGCCACAAAATAATAAAAATATTTTCCATCGGGGGCTGTCTCGCCATTGTCCATCGCTCCATTCCAAGAAACAGAAGATGGAATGTCAACGCCAGCCTTTACCGCGCCAAGCTGCTTGAAAAACCCCTTGAAGCTTAACTTTGTTGGAAGTGCAACTTTATTTCCAATTGTACGAACAATCGTCCCACCCTCATCAGTGATAACCAACTGCCACGACGTGATGTATCGTTTGTCCGAAATCTTAAGCGGAATCACAAATTCATCTAAAACGCCATCGTTATTCGGAGAAAAGTACTTTTCCTTTCTGACCGCTTTTTCTCCACTTTGGGCAAAGAGAATTGACGACATAAAAAATAAAACAAAAGCAAAAATTCCAAAAAATCTATATCTACACTGCATACCATTCCCTCTCAAAAAAACAAATTAGTCCTCATCCGTCCAAAGTTGAATTACAGGGGGCTGCGTGTCCTGCTGGCCGAGATAAATACGCGCACCCGCAGAAACCGCCTGTATATTTTCATATTTTTGCTGCCAAGCGGCAGAAACGAGCATTTCACTTGAATCCCAGCTGCGACTTCGTAAATAATCGCTGTTCTTTGCAGTAAGATTAAATTTCACACCAAGACTCACCGCAGGAATCACATCCAAGCACGAATTTTTTATTTCCATAACATCTATTGTCTCTGCAACGCTCAAGAAAAAGGTGTCTTTGACAGAAAACTGCAATCCCACATCAAACGCCACATCCCTAAAGCAAGGCGTTGAAACATCAAAAGAGAAGCCAAGATTAAACTGCTTTGTGTCCACAAGAACAGATGCAACGCCTGCACGAACGGTTACAAATGAAGGAAACATATCAGACCTTTTTTCTTTATCAATGGGCACAACATCAACATCATAGTATTTTCCAAGATTTAACAGCGCACCGCCAACACGAAAATTCTTTAAAAATCCCAATGACTCTCTGTGATAAAGCACGCCAACATCGGCTCCCAAACTCCAGTCCTTGTCGTTGTCGCCGTGCGCCCCCCATAAGAATCCGCCGTTCAAGCCAAGTCCAATGCTAAAATTTTCTGTAATCTCTTTTGAAAGCGCGGCGTGAAGATTAAGGCTATTTGCAAGATCCATATTTACAGAATCGCAAAAAACACCATTTAAAAATCCGCTTGCCACAAAACGCTTTGTAGGAACTAAAATTCCTGTTTGAAATGCAGCGTTGAATTTATGGGAGTCAAGCGAATCCGTTGAAATTAACGCAGTGAAACCCGCATCAAGCTGACTTCTCTGCTCAAGGGCGGTAAGGGCTGGATTAAAAGCAATAGAGTCAGGACCTGGCATAAAAAGTCCGCCGCCTGCACTAGACGCCGCCGATGCAAACTGAGTGGGGGAGGAAAGTCTATAGAGGCTCATGCCTCCCGCAGGCGGATTGTACGCAAAAACAGACGCGGCTGCAAAAACAACAGCCGCCCATAAAATCTTTTTTTTCATTTTAGGCGCTCCAAACACCCCCAAAAGGGAGCTGTGATTTTTTTAAAGTCCTAAAATAAATATACAACAGATTCGTGAAAATTGCTAGCATAAAAGGGGATGCAGAGAACAACCAACGCGCTTTTTTGAGGCTGGATATATTTGCTGCGGATACACCGACCGCGCCGAGCGTGGAACGGTGCCGCAGGCAGTCTTTTGCGGACGCTTGCGTACACAAAAGACCAAGCGGTGAGCGGGCCGTGAAAGGCGAGTGGGTGAATGCGCTTCGCCCAGATAAAAACTCAAACCGCTTTTTTGCTGTCTTTTACTGCAATTTGTTAAATTCACAAAAAAGACTGTCAAAAAAGACTTCGCACAGCCGACTCTTTACTCCGCTCGAATTGAAGTGTTCTTTACAACAACATCATGCGCACCACCCTCGCGAATTGAGGCGGGGCTCACCAACGTTATCTTTGCCTTTTGCTGCAGCTCTGGAATTGAAAGGGCGCCGCAATTGCACATCGTGTGGACAATCTTGCTCGTTGTCATTTGAACATTATCATGGAGACTTCCTGCATATGGAACATAAGAGTCAACGCCCTCTTCAAACGCCATCTTCTTCTGACCGCCCAAGTCATATCTCTGCCAGTTTCTCGCGCGGTTAGAGCCTTCCCCCCAATATTCCTTCACATAGTTTCCATTGACAATCAATTTATTCGTGGGCGACTCGTCAAAGCGCGCAAAATAGCGTCCGAGCATCACAAAGTCCGCGCCCATTGCAAGCGCAAGCGTGATATGATAATCGTGAACGATTCCTCCGTCAGAGCAAATCGGCACATAAATTCCCGTCTCCTTAAAATATTCGTCTCGCGCACGGGCAACTTCAATAGTCGCCGTAGCCTGGCCGCGCCCTATGCCTTTTTGCTCGCGTGTAATGCAAATTGAACCGCCGCCAATTCCAATCTTCACAAAGTCTGCACCAGCCTCCGCCAAAAATCGAAAGCCTTCAGCGTCAACAACATTTCCCGCTCCGACCTTCACATCCTTTCCAAATTTCTCATGAATGTCATGAAGAGCGCGACGCTGCCACTCAGAAAATCCCTCGCTTGAATCAAGGCAGAGAATATCCGCACCCGCCTCCAAAAGGACTGGAACGCGCTCCATATAGTCACGCGTATTAATTCCTGCACCAACAATATATCGCTTTTTATCGTCAAGCAACTCCAATGGATGCACCTCATGATTTGCATAGTCCTTTCTGAAAACCAAATACTGAAGGTTGCCGGCATTATCAACGATAGGAAGCTGATTTATCTTGTGCTTCCAAATCAATTCATTGGCCTCTTCCAAAGAGATGCCGACATTCGCCATAACCAAGTCTTTTAAAGGGGTCATATAGTCGCACACTTTTGCATCGGGAGGACAATGGCTCAAACGAAAATCTCGTTCCGTTATAATTCCTAGAAGCTTTCCGTTATGCTCGCCATTTTCCGTAACGGCAACGGTTGAATGCCCCGTAATATCGATTTTTTCAACAAGCTCTGTCAAAGTCTGATTCGGCCGAATATTCGTGTCAGACGAAACAAAGCCCGCCTTGTACATTTTCACATGGGCAATCATAGCGGCTTGATCAACAATGGACTGAGATCCGTAGATGAATGAAATTCCTCCCTCTTCCGCAAGGGCAATGGCAAGCTTGTCATTTGAAACAGACTGCATAATTGCGCTGACCATAGGAATATTCATGGAAAGCGGGCATTTTTCACCAGCGCCTTTATTGTAGCGAACAATGTCAGTTTTAAGAGAAACATTAGCCGGAATGCAGTCCTCGCTGGTAAATCCGGGAACTAAAAGATATTCGTCAAACGTATGTGACGGCTCGTCAAAAAAATACGCCATTTTTCACCCCTAAAAATAAATATTCTGAATAGTATAATGCAGACACCTTATATTTTCAAGTGGTTGGGTATAGTTTATAATTATTTTTGATGTAATAATTTTAATAAAAACTGATGTATTTCCACTTATACATGATATATATAAACAGCGCACGCAAAATGGGAAAAAATCGTATTTAGTTTGGGAAAATTTCGTGTTTTTGTGTGTTTTATCGTGTTTTTGCGTGTTTTTTTTCTGTTTAATTTAATGATTTAAACTTCTTTTATTTCATTCCTTAGTTTCAATCACCTAAATCTTGACCTCGCGAATTTTCTGCTCGTCACATATATACATGCTCACGGAAAAATTATCCTTGCTCCTTGTGATCACCTCGTAGTCGAATCCGAGTTCCGCCACCTCCATTTCAACCTCGTGCATTCTTACATTTCCATTTTCATCAAACAAGGTGTTTCCATTGTCGTCTGACTCCTCCACTGAAACCGTTTCCAAATGCGAAGTTGATGGGTGTCTTTCTATAAGTTCAGTCATAATGGCTGGAAACTTCTCCCTGTTGGGGAGCGTGCTGTCCGTAATTTCCTTGACTACTATGCACCTCTCGTCCACCTCGCCTCTGGGCGTGTTCAGAAGCCACACCTCGCAGTTTTCATAGTCTGCGTACTTCAGAAGCGACTCGTATTCAACGATTTGAACTCTTGTCATTGTAACCCCCTAATTAAATTTAATTCCCGGCGTGATTGTGATTGTGGCCGCCTTGTAGTTTTGAAACCAACCCGGATTGTCCATAGTCCCCTTGTATGTCATAAAAAGCTCTGTTCTGATGAGTGCTACAGAACTAGTGAAGTTAAAGCCCGCTTGTCTGTTATTGAACGGAGAGGAAGAGCCGACATTGCTTGATACGTATTGACCGGCTTTCACAGAGGCCGTCACACTTTTCGGGCTGCCAGTGCCTGTTATTGTGTAAGTGAAGTCATACTTCACAGTCTTCTTTATCGTCTGTACTACCCACGGTTGTCCGAAGAATGTAACCATATAGTTTTCAAACTGCTGGGCTGTGTATGTTCCCGCGGGTATGTCGTAGGTAACTTTCGGAGTGGCACGGCACACATTTGGAATATAGTATGTCCTGCCTTGATAGCGCACGGACATATGCGGCATTATATAGCTGTATACTTGGTACCCAATGTAATATGAATACTCAGGAGTGTCTATCGTGCAGGCGGTGGAGCTCGCCGACTGTTCCGGGGGCGGAGCGAGCGGAATGTAGAGCGTCTTTCCGCCGCGGCGGAAGCACAGGGACGGCGTGGTGTACTTTGTCGTTGACGCAACAGGCGGCTGGTACACGCCCCCCTGCTGCCTGATGTTCAGCATTCCGCAGTCCTCCCCGAACTCGCTGTAGACGTTGCCCGCGGAGTCCCAGTATTTGGCGTAGTACAGGTCTATCGTTTGGCTGTCATAGCCGTTTGCCCATCCATTGTTGATGATGAAGTACAGGGCTGTGCCCGTGGGCTGCACGTCCGAGCTTACAGTGAACGAATATGTCCATGAGACAAAGGCCCTTCGCTCATTGTACGCTTGCGCGGAGCTGTGTATGTACGACCTCGACTGCGCCCAGTTGTCCCAGTAGGTGATGAAGCCCACGCTCGAGCACTTTGACGCGGTGCTGCTTCCATCGCCCCTCGTGCGGAACGCGACCTTGACATAGTAGGTTCGCCCCGCGACAAGCTTTGCGTTGGTCAAGGCGATTGTGTTCGCCCCTGACACGACCTTCGTTGCATAGGGCTTGTCCATGACAATCAGGCTCACTGCACCCCTCCTACGATATCCAAATCATGCCGTCCTCCATTGTGGACGGTGCACTTGTGGGAATTTTTATTCCGCCGTTTGCATTTATCCTGCCTGAAGCAGTGAGTGCGCCTGGAATCTGCGTGTTGCCAGAGCCGTCAAGCAGGGTGAGGGTGCGGACGAGCGTTGCGAACTTGCCGTTGTACTGGCGTATGTAAATAGGTTCTATACCGTTGTCAGCCGTTGCAATCTCCACAAACCCTGCATCTGACAATCCGCCCGCCGCAACGCGCCAATAGTCGTTCGATGCCATTGTACCGCCAATTGCCTTCACAGGGGTTGCGGAGTTTGACGCGGAGGCGTTCGTGATGTCTATTTCGCCAGGGAACGACATGTTGCCGGCTGTGTCCATTTGAAAGACTTTCATGTTGCCGTCCGCCGTGGCAGATGTATTCTGGCAGTTCACCGCGAAGAAGATGCCGTTGTCCGAAAGCAGAACCAGCTCCTCGCTGTTGTTTGTCTTGCCGAACTTCGACTTGAACCTTGCGAGCGGGTTGTTGTATGCCTCACCGCTTGCAAGGGCGGTCATTCCGTTGCTTCCCGCGAACTTGCACAGGCTTCCGTCCGTTGCCGTTCCTTTCTCCACCTGCACGGGCTGGGTGGTTATGGAGCCGTCGTAGTGCTGGATCGGGGCGTGCACGGTGATTCCGCCCTTGAAAATCCATTGGCTGGCTATCGTCAGCGCGGCGGCCTCTACCTTATCCTTTATCCAACTCCAAACCTTGCTCCAAATCGTTTTTGTCACAGCACCAGATGCGGAAAGCCCGACGGCGTAGTTCGCGTCCGCGATGTCGGCTTCTGCGGCGGTTTCCGCCGAAAGCTCTCCGGGGTCGCCCTTTTTGCCCGTGCTGCCGTTCCTTACGGTGAATGTACCTGCGGAAGTTCCGTCGCTCTTGGTTACCGTAAAGACATTCAGGCCTCCGTCCTCCGTTGCCTCCTCCGTCTGTTCGATTGAGGCTATCGAAACCCCTTGCTCTCCTTGCTTTCCGCGTTCGCCGTCTTTTCCAGCGTCCCCAGTCTTCCCCTTGAGGTTCTTGAACTCGAACTCCAGCACTGGATCCTCCGCCGTCCCCGTCTTTTTGACACTGACCTCCGGCTCCCCGACATTGCCGTCAACGGTTGCAGTCGCGCTTATGTTCGGGGTCTCCCCGGTGTCGCCTTTTGGTCCTTGCGAACCTGTCGCTCCAGGCAAGCCTTGCTCCCCTTGCGCTATGAGCCGTCCGTCCTCGTTGAACTCCAGCCATGCGCCTGTGTCCAGGTAGTAGCGGCGGCGGCCGTTGCTCTTGTCATAGTAAATTGCGTTGAACCCGATTCCCGCCGCATAGACATTGCCGCCCGTAACGTCCACTTTCTGCTCGTACAGTGCAGTGCGCATGACGAGCTGCGAGGAATAGCTTTGCTCAAAGTCTGCGGACATAATGAACATCGGCGCAAGAACCGCTGGAGTTCCGGCGACGGAAACCGAGCAGCAGAGCCCGTACGGTAGAGCCATTGCGCCGTAGATGCTATACTGATTGCTGAAGTCAATGTCTGTCGTCATGCCCTCCAGCGTCCTTTCAACTGAAAGAGAGCCGCGGATCGTGATCATTTCATGATATTCAGGCGCGTCAAAGTCATTCTCCTTCAGCACGGATACATTGAGGTTTGAAGGAGCGCCTGTCTCCCCATCAATACGGAAGTCTGTCACGACAATCCCGTCGCAATAGGCGTTGAACGCCCAAATGCCACCCGTTTCATCCTGCGGTATCGGCACGCTTGAAGTCCACGCCTCGCCAGCAGTTGAAAAATTGACGTTCTCCTCACTCTCCGACCACCTTATTTTCTCAAGCGGAATTCTATACAATGAAAATGTGTCAGTGTAGTTGAGCGTGCCGTCTGAATTTGTCCCGGTAATCAAGTTCAGAGCCCCTGCCATCTCAACGGCCCCGTCCTTGATGCGGAAGAAGCGGCCTAGATTTGAAAATTCATTGTCGGTGTTATAGACGGCTGGAACGCCGCCGAACGCCACGCTGTCGTCAATCATGGACACCCGCACAATTCCAGTGACAAGACCATACGCAACTGCAAAGTATACATCGCCGTTGTACTCACAGGCCCGCACTATGCTGGTGGAAGTCTCGCAGACAACATGCCGGCCCCCCGATATGTCATAATACGCAAGCTTGCCTTCACTGCTGGAGCCCGATTTAAACAGGCATGTCCATATTCGGCCGTGAAGCACCCCAATGACATTTTGATGCCAATAGTTCCCGTCCTCGTCCTTGATTGAATCATCCAAGTCGTCGTCAATGGGATGCGCTCGGTATGTCGCCGTTTCAAGGCTGATTTCAAGCAGGTAGTGTTGATAACTTTCCATGTCCTGCCCTGCGGCGTACACCGTTTCGTCACCGTCAAGGCCGACGCTGCCTATCAGTCCGTACAGCGTTATGAACGGGAGTTCCAAAACCGCCTCCACCTTGGCGGGGTAGTCCGGATTCAGCCTGTAAAGCACCGAGCTGTGCCCGCCATATGTGTATGTGGTGAAGTACACATCGCCCTTGTATTTCCATACATACATATAATTGATCGCGTCATAAAGAATGTTTCCCGGAACCTGCGCGGAGTAGTGGGACGATGTGTACTCCCCCTCCGCCACTCGTATTCTGCTCCCCTCCGGGGACACGGAGAACATGAGGCTGCCCTTTGCGTCGTACACCTCGAACGTCTGCCCGTCTATGCGCGTTCCGCTCGCGGAGATTTGGAGGCTTCCGACATTGAACGTGATGTCGTACTCGCCCGTTGCAACGCCCTCCGCGTTGAGGCGCGGCTCGACCAGTATGTATTGGTCGCTCCCGCCCACGCGGAACGAGCCCTTCGGCAGCACCGAGCCGTCCGTCATCGGCGTGTCGTTCACCGCCCAGTAGTTGTAGCGGCTCCCCACAAGGCCGCCGTCCGTTATAACACCGAGGTTCGCCGACAGCGCGGACAGCTCCTCCACGAAAATCTGCTTCACGCCCAGCGCGCCGTCTATCTTCACCTTCTCGCCGTTGTCGTTCAAGTCCCACGCCCTTGTGACATCGTATGCGGAGGTGGGGCGGCACTCGACATAGTACGCCGCGCTCCAGTCTCCCCTCGCCCCGATTGACACGCCCCGGACGCGGTACGCGTACATCGTGGGAAGCGCACCGTCAGCCTGTCCGTAGAGCGGCACAGTGAACGCGACCGACGTTCCGGCGACATTGAGGTAGCCGCCCGCCTCTCCTGTGCGGTACGCCTCCTCCGATTCGTACGGGTTCCGTCCGAGCGCGGGGGCGTACCACTCAAGCTCGGACTCGTCCGTTATCGCCTCGTACTTCCCGCCGACGACCTTGTACGCCTTTGCGACCTGCACGTCGCAGCCCGTGAAGCCCCAGATGTCCGGCTCGTTCCATGACAGCGGGACGGTCCGGCTTGCGGCCGATATGTACAGCTTCGGGACGGGCGGAAGCCAGCCGCGGAAGCCCGACAGGCTCTTTTCCGCATCGCCGCTCTCCGCGCTGTCCGCCTCCGTGCGGGCGACCACCTTGATTTCCGCCGCGGAAACGTCGGCGAGCGTCGGGTACGGGTTGCCCTCCGGGTACGGCGCGTCCAGCGAAAGCAGGGCGAGCCCCTCCGCGGCCTTTTCGCCGTTGATGTAGACATCGTACACAGGGTACAGGTAGTACGGCTCCGTCTTTCCGCTCCATTCAATGTGCCAGCCCGACTCGTCCGCAATGGCGGACACTTTGGGGGCGGAGACCTTGTATGTGAGGTAGCCGGAGGTGTCCACGGCGATGCCGTCAACCTCCGCCTCGTCAGCCTCCGTGCGGGCGACAAGCCGGTATGTGATGCCGCTGAAGAAGTCCTTTTCGGGGTATCCCTTCAGGTACTCGCGGTAGACTTGAGTGGAAACTCCGTCAAGGACTTTCTCTCCGTTCCTGTACAGGTCGAACTTCAGGAGGCCGTAGAAGTCGGAGGCGACAGACCATGCCAGCGTGATGAGCTTTTCCGTCGCGCGACACTCGTCAACGGACAGCCCTGTGATTTTCCATGTTAGGTAGGAGTTGACATCTATAATGTCCTGCTGGAGATAGGCACTTTCATTGCCATAAATTGAAACCGACTTCACCCTAAATCTATAGTTTTTTTCAATGTCATCTTTTTCAAGATAGCCGTCAACTTCATTTTGATAAGGATAGTCCTGTTCTTCTGTAAATCTGAATCTATACAATGCGCTTGCTCCTGAAGTGTCTGCAAAGACGGTGTATGTAGCTCCTCCGTCCCGAGAAACTTCCGCAATGTATCTGTTCGGAAGCAGCGCCGCATCGTGTGTTTCAGGCGCTGTCCATGAAAGGTCTATTCCATGCTGGCTTGCAGCTGCAACAAGGTTTGTCGGAAGCAGGGGAATGACGGTGACGGTTGAAAGGGCGGTTTTGGTTTCAGAGGGCTTGCTCTCGTTGTTCTCGTTGTCAACGGCCGTGACGAATATTTTATATTCAGAATTTTTCCTGGTCGTTTCATAAGTGAAGCCGTACTGGTTGTAGTTTTTGTTGAAGTCTATGGATGAACTCAAAATATTGTTTATATAAATGTTGTACTTTTTCACTCCCGACTGGCTGTCAGACGATCCGCCGAATGAAAAGGAGAGGTTTCCATATTCGCTCACCGTTATGTCCGAGAGGACGGGGACTGTCGGCGCGGTTAGGTCTCTGTCAATGTCAATCTGACGCGGTGCGCTCCAGCTCCCCTCGCGGATGGACCTTGCATGCTTTTCAGAGAACCACTTTGAATTTATTGTGTTTATAGAATGCCATCCTCCGCTCTGTCCGATTCCTATTGGAGTTGCGGGCATCTCCTTGCTGTCGTTGTATACAGTGTAGGTGCTCCAGTCTTCGGTCGGGTTTGTAATGATTCCATCGTCAATTGTTCCACCAACGGTCAGTTTTTGCTCAAATTCTGGAATCAAATAATCGGGGTCGTCAACCTTGAAAATTTCAGGCGCATAGTCAACGGCGGTGATCGTTGCAGTCAGATCATCTCCAGGAGCGATCCCCGTTATGATAAGCTGTTCAGTGACGCTCTCCCTCTCCCCGAAGCTGAACAAATCGCCTTCTTCCAGCCCCGACTCAGGCTTTAAAAAGTGGCATGTTCGATAGTTGCCCTCGCCATATGCGGTTACATCGATTGTTTTCAACGCGCCAGTAGAAAGCCTGCATCGTATTGCATAGGACTTGCCTTCAAAGGGCAGTGTGGCATCGCTTTCAAGCCCCGTTGCAAGTCCGCTTTCATTGTAAATCAACTTCGTTATTCTTCCAGCCGCGATTCCCCGCAGGGCTGTGTCGCCTGAATATTCAATCAGATCCCCCAGATGGCACATAAGCATTTCTATGTCGCATTCAATCGTATGGGACACATCGCGGAAATTTGAAACCGCCTGCTGATAGCGCGCAAATTTAAACAGTTGCGTTGCGTTCGTTATTCCCCAGACTGAAGTCTCCTGCCTTGTCTTTGGAGACATGTCCTCCTTCTCCCCCGACGGGGTGTTGAAAATGCTTCTCGTGTTCGTTTGGTATCCTGCGGACTCGTCTATGAATTCATAGTCGATTTGATCGGGGATGTCGGGCTTGAGGATCGTCTGCGAATAATTGATTGTATTCCGCTGCGTGAAAAGCTGAACGGGGGAGGGCTTCGTGGAGTCATAAATGACGCTGAACTTCTGGTCCCGCTTTATGACAGTTCCGCGTCCGATTCTCGCGATGTTTGAATACAGCTCGCTTATCGTCAGGTCGCTGTTCAAAACTGCGTTGCAGTAATATTTGTGATTATTGCAGAACCTCCAGAACGACTCAAACGCCGTCCAGTCAATGTCATCGTCCTTGACAGGCGTTCCGTTTATCTGCCCCCTGAGGACATAAAGAACAAGGCTTGCCGGATTGCTTGTCACACGAACAGACCAGTGCTCAGATCCCGTTCCCTCTCCATCATAATCCGGAACTTTGGAGGACGCTATAAAATTCAGAGAGTCGACGACCCCCTCTATGAAGTCGGAGGCCTTTGTCTTGAGGGATATGAGGCATGTTTTCCTCCTCGCCTCAAGGGAGACGGGCGCATCGCTCTTGAAGCAGCGGACGGAGCCGACAAAGACATCATCAACATACTTGCTGTCGGAATTGTGGTCGTCGGTCAGCCTTCGGATCTTGACGTCGAACTGTCCGCCGTTGCTGATGACTCCGCTTGTGTGGGAAAAGCGCAGTGTCTTTGTCTTGTTGCTTTTTGCAGTGAATTTTTTCAATCTTTCCCAAATGTATCCAGCTTCATCCGTATGCTTTTTGTATGAAACCTCAACCACGACCTCCGTCTCCTCCGGGTCGTTGTCGTCATTGTAGTGCAGGAGTCCGTACGGAAAGAAAATGTCAACGCCGATTTGCGTGGTGTTTTCGGGCGTTGTGTAGTTTATTTCAAACTCGTCGCCTGTGTCCGTCAATCGCTTGATCTGCGTGTTGAACTGCTTTTCCTTTACGACCTTCGGAAAGTATTTTACGGAGTCTTCGATTCCGTCCTGAATGCTCATTTTGATGTAGTCGTCGTCGCCCGAAAGGATTTTCTTGATGTCCTTGCTCTTCGAGAGGTTCACGAGAGGGGTGTCTCCGATTTTAAATGAATCCAAGTCAATGTCAAGGCTGCTGTACCCTGCGCAGAACAGCTGGGTGAGCCACTGGGGCTCGTCCGTCCCGTCCTGCGAAGTGCTGTCAACGGTCGTGAACGGATCCGCCGCATAGTCGGGCGTTATCAAGTGCTTTCCGAACAGAACGGGAATTGCGCCGTAGGGCTTCTTGCTGTTCTTGCCCCCCTTGAGCATCGGGTCCGCTTCAACGGAGGCGCGGTCTTTTTTTGAGTGGATTGCAGGGGTGGCGATGTCAATGTTATAGAGGCTGACTCCTCCCAAGAGGAGCGAAACCCCTGCGCCCATCAACAACGCCCCTGCCGCTCCGCCAATGCCGGTCCACCCTGTCAAGATGGACAGGACAAGCCCGCCCGCAATTGCCAGTCCGCCAGCCCATCCCATACCCTTTCCAGCGTCCTTTTGCCGCGAGCCAGTTCCCTCTGGAAAAACCCTTATGTAGATTCGCGTGTTGTCATTTGGAATCGCGTCATAGTCCTTCGGATCTATCTTCATGTCCTCGCATATAATCAGCGCGTTCTCGATGTTTGTGTCAGTTCCGAGGCTCTCGAAGATTTCCCTGTAGCTCTTCGGAGAGTCTATCGTGCTGTCTATGAACTCGTCCTTGAACGGGTTGAGCGCCGTGCGGAGTCTTAATGCCATAATATCCCTCAATTCTGTTGGTCAAGTCCCTGTCCGTGACCCTTTGCAGGCAGGAGCCTATTCTTCTAACTGTGTGAAGTATATACGACTCTCCGACATAAACGCCCAAGTGTGTGGGAAGCCCCCTGTTGTTAATCAGCACCAAATCATTGGGACGCGGGATTTCGTGCCGCTCGCCCAAAATCAGGGGCGAATATCTTTGGAACAACGGGTTGGTGAGTTCTGGAATCAGCGCGTTTGCATATCCGTCGATTTCGGGAAGGCTTATCTTGAACTCATTTTGATAGACGAGCCGCACAAGTCCGTAGCAGTCGCATCCGTCAACGCCCCTTCCGCCCGACACAAAGGGAATTCCGATGTATTTCCGTGCATAGGCTTCAATCATCAGAACAGCCCTGGGAAGTCGCTCGGTCGGTATGAGCCTTCTGGAATCTTCCTGTCGTAGATGTAAAAGTCGTAAAGCTCTCCGCTCACAGTAGCGCTGTCAATCTTTATGTTCCGCAGGATGAAGTTCATCGGGCCGCGCTCCACTACATCGGGGTTTTGTGCGATTATGATAGAGATCGCCACGGTCACCTGTTTTTTTCTGTGGTTTTTAATAAAAAGTGATATTTGACGGTCAACATTGTCAATCACAATCTGGCACGGCGTTTTCTCGTCGGACGGAAGGACAACCTTGAACGCAACGGGCATGTAGTCCACCCCGTTGCTCCTTATGTATTCATTGTTGTCAACAAAATACAATGAATCCTCGCCTTCTATGTTTATTTTGAGGAGATGCAGGAAAACTGCGCCCGTCTCGCTTTTTAACAGTTCTTTTGTCGCCTCTCTTGTCATTCAAACATCTCCAGTGGCAGGGAAATCTCCCAAAGTCCGCCGTCGTTTCCAATTTCCTCATAGGAATCTGTGAATCGAAATTCGTTGGTCCTGCCTGTCTGCGGATTTTTCATCGCGAACCGCAAGGTTCCAAGACTGAGCGAAACGTCATAGAAGTTGTCAAGGGTCTCGCGCTCTCTTTCAGTGAGAATGACAGTTCCTTTGAATTCCTTTGTCACCGCGGTGAATCTTGCGCGTTGCTTTGCGGGGCCAGTCTCCATCTCCGTGCGGATGAAAGCCTTTCTTTTTTTTCCTGAAAGCCCCGAAATCCGCGGAATCGGAAGGCTCTCAGGCCATGTCAAGTCCGTCAATTTACACTCCTTGCACCTTCAAGCCGTACCGGCTTGAGAATGTCTTGTCAAGTCGCCCCTGGCTCACCGCCTTTCCAACGGCCGCCGAAACGATGTCAATGCTTATGTTTCCGTTCTCGTCGGAGGACTTTTGAATGTCCGCCCTTTCGCTTGAATACACATTTATTGTAAGCGTGCATTCCGCGCTTCCTCCGCTTTCCGCACCGCCGCCATACATGCTAACGCCCAAAGATCCGTCAGCCCCTCTTCTTAGCGGCATAATAGCCTCCGGACCTGCCTCCCCCATAAGCCCTGTTCCGAACCCCGACCCTTTCGCAAATCGAAAGTAGGTGGGGCCTTCCACTATTTGGTTCGTAAATGCGCCGCCCTTTGCAAACGCGTCATAGTCAGACGAGCCGTAAACACCGCCAAGCGCATTTGCCTCCGCGCTTTCAGAGGCGCTTGCCGCTCCATTGACCGCGCCCTTTGTTATGGCTGCAACGCCGCTTGCCGCGATGAGTCCAAGTCCAAGCGGCCACATTCCATCCGCGACAAGTTGCAAGCCCGCCCGCAGAAAGAGGTTTGGAAGCGCGTCTAGAATTGCCTGCGACATATCCACAAGCCCCTGTCTCCAAGAGTCCTCCGCGCTTTTTCCCTCTCCAAGAGCCTGCCCGACGCTCTCCAGCCCTTCTATTACAGAGTCGAAGGCTATGTCCTCAAGTGACTGTCCCAAGTCATGGAGGGCGACCCGTGCGTCCGAGCCCAGCTCCTTGTACAGGTCTATCATGCGGCTCAGCTCCGAATTTTGATCCGCAAGCGCGTCCTTCAAGGCGTTTTCGCTCATTGAAGCGGAGATTTCATCTATTCGCTGCTTCACCAAGCCCATCTTTTGAATCTGAAGCTCCGTTTTGGAGACGGCTCCTCCCATCGCCTTTTCAAGCATGGCGGAGGTTTGAACGCTTGCATCCAGCCCCTCGTAGAAGCTGTCAGACGCACGCTGCCCCGCCTGCCTGTACCAGTCCAAAAGGCGGTCAATGGATGCGTCTCCCGTCTTGAAGGCGGAGTCAATTTTGCTTGGGTCAATTGAAAACATCTCGATAAGCGCGCTCTTTACATTTTCGCGCTGGCTTTCAATTGCAGCGGTGAAGTCCAATGACTCGCCCAGCGTTTCCGCGGCGATTTTCTGTCCGCGCAGCTCGGCCTCGATTCCGTCTATGAATTTGACCGCCGCCTCCCCTCCTGTTTGAAACGACCCGATCTCCTGTTTGAATATGTCCGAAAGCCAGTTCTGCCATGTTCTTTTGCCGTTTATCGTGATTCCAAGCATCTTCTTGTTGATTTCCCTTTCAAGGTAGTCAAGCTGGCTCACCGCCTTGTCTATCTCTTCCCTTCCTATTCCGATTGACTCCGATGTCAGGATTTTCTCCCTGTTGCTCGCAGCCCTCTTCAGCTCCTCGTTGTATTTTTCAAACTGGGCGGAAGGATCGTTCTTTGAGAACTTCTCAAAGTCCTGTTCGATTTGATACATAAGGTCGTTCATTTGGGAGACCGCCTCCTTTTGATCCGCCTCAGCCTGTGCGGCGGCCCTTTGGTCTTGCAGCGTCTCCTTGATTATTGCCGCCTTGTTTCGCCATGCGTCAAGGTTCACCACAGCCGCGTCTATGTCCGCGGACTTCTTCGCCTCCTTCAGCTTTGCCTGCCATAGATCGATTTGCCTTGTCGCCTCGTCCAGTTGCCTTTCAAGGGACTGGTTGTTGAACCAGTCGTCGAAATTTCTTAAGTAGTTGAAGTTGTCCTTTGCTTCGGAGAATGCCTCTCCAAGAAATGTCATGGCCTCCGTCAACGCTTTTGTGGCGGGGATGGCGTCCATGACATCCTTCACGAATTTGCCAACGCCCGCCTGTAGGTCTCCAAAGGAATTTTTCAATTGCTCGGAGCTTTGCACGCCAGCCTCCGCCGCGCCGCCAAAGGTGGTCTTAAGTTCGTCAAGTATTACTTTTTGCGCCTCCGCGGCGTTCCCAGCGTCGAGAAGCGACTGGATGACCTTTTTCTGCGCCTCGGTGAAGTTGAAGCCCTGCTTCTTTAGCGAGTCCATTCCGTTTATCGGGTCGTCGAGCGCCTTTCCGATGGACTGCGCCGCGCTCTTCAAGTCCATGTTCATCACGGTCGCCATGTCCATTATCGCCTTTGTCGCCTCTCGGAAGTTGTCGCCCTTTATGTTCTTGAAGCCCAACAGGACTGACTGCATCGACTCGATGGAATCCGCGCTGTAGTTCGTCATCTGCTGGAACTCCTGCGCCATTTGCATAAGCTCCTGCGCGCTTGTCCATGCACTCGCCCCCACAGCCTTCACCGTTGACTCAAGGACCTTCATTGTCGCCGCCTGGCTTTCATAGGCTTTGATTGAATCCTTCGCGAAGCCCGCCACCGCCTTCACTGTGAACGCGGCCCCTATCGAGCTTCCAAGCCGTTGGAAAAGCTTTGAGGTTTGGTTTGTCTGCGTGTCAATTTTCTTCAAGTCGCTCACGGCCTTGTCGACTTCCGCCGTTACAAGAACCCTCAGCTCTTCAATCACTTCTTGAGCCATTTACTTCCCCTGCCTCTTTTGGAACATGACAAAGCTGTCGTTCTCGTTGTCAAACAATTCTACAATCTCAAAGACCTTTTTCGGCTCGCATAGATAGCCCCTGCCCTGAGGCCAGCCGTATTTTTTTATGCGCTTCCACATCAGGACGTACTGGCAGAGCTCTTCCGTGATGTAATTTTTGAATTCGTTTCTTTGGATTGGTATGAAGCCGGACTTCTCCTCCGGCCATGGAATGCGTTCATACATCTTGCCGTACCCGGCATCCCAATAGGGCGGCCAGAATCCGGCAAGAAGAATTTGAAGGCCTATTCTAAGCTCTTTTTTTTTGACTCCGTTATTTTCTCGGATGTAACTTCATTGCAAATGGCGGAGATCAAGTCGTTGACTCCATATGCGCGGCAGGAGGCGAGCTCCCTCCCGTTTTTAATTGGAACGGGTTCTTTTTCATTCCCGCGGGAAACGTACAGGTTCTTGATTTCGCCCACGCATTCACGCAGAATGTATTCGGCATCCATCTTCACTTCGACCTTCACCCTCTTGAGCTTGACTTCTCTTGGGTTTCCGTTGCCGTCGAACGGCTGGTCGTTCTCGTAGAACTCCCTTGTCGCGACTGAAGAGGTGAACTCCTTCGACTGGATTCCTGTCGGCCGTATGATTTCAACCTGAACCTGCTGGTTTTCAGGCAGCTTCAGGTTGTCAGCGATGTCTGGAACAAGCCAGTACTTCGGTTGCTCTGTAAGAATCATCATTCAGCCTCCGGAACTTTGTATTTTATGACGCATGGATGCCTTCCGCCGTCAACTTTGTAGTTGAAGTTGAAGCTTTGTGCGCCGTTGAGCGGCTTTGGCATCGACACGGACTCAACGATGACGGGGAAGTGCTCCCACATCGCCGTTTCTCCTGGGGTATCCGTTTCGCGCCGGCTCAGCATGTAGTTTTGCTTTGTCTGCTTCGCGGGGTGGACCGTCATGCTTTCGCCGTCATCCTCCGTCACCGCGATGAAGTTGTTCAAGAGCGTCAGTTGCTCCTGGCTGTCAACATCGACAAAGCCGCTTATGCTTCCGCTTGACTCCACGAACGCGCCCTCCTTGAACTCCTTCACTCCCGACTCAAGGTTGTCCTGGCTTGAAACGTCGTAGGATTCGCCCTGCTTAGAGTTGTCCACATCGGTGACGAACCCGATGAGCGACAGGGTTAGTGGAATCACCGCGTCTCCGTCCGCAAGCTGTTGCTTCGCCCAAAGGTGGACCACATCGCCGGGCGCAATGCTTCGCCCGTCCGTCCCCGCCTTCTTTCTGGGAAGTGCGCTTGCAGTGGCAACGGATTTGATTTTATAGAATCCGCTCTGCAACAGAGAGCCGCTTGTTATGGCCGCGCCCTCTGTGTACACATAAAGTTTGCCGTCCTTGCCAGCTGGTTTCATTTGTTTTCCTCCAAAAATAAAAGTTTTTCAGGGCAGTCGATTGTGACCGTCCAGTCTGCCTTGTAATATACATTCATTCCGCCGTCATCCTCATCATAAACCCACCGGGGACTTCCTGCGCTCTTCCAGTAGGCGCGGAGCGGAGCCCCGTTTAGTTCAACGGGCATAAAGTTGTCCTCGATTTTTCGCAGACCACGTTTTGCCAAGATTGTTTTTTCAATCCAGTGCTTGTGGGTTCCGCCAGTTATGTACGAGGCGGAGAAGGTCAGCGTGTCGTTGCTTCCGTTCGGCTCGCAGTCTATGAAGGACAGCTCGATGTGCTCGGTTGAGGTGTCGGCGGCTTGCGGAGTCACTATTGTCAGAAGATCCAGCTGCTCCCTTATTGCGTCTTTTATTGAGTCTATAATTGTCATGACCTTCTCCCTTGCAATCCCGCGCGGATTGTCTTTCGTATTTCCTGCGCAATGAATTTCTCGTCCGCGTCATCAATGTAAAGGAAGGGGCGCGCAGGAATTTTCACCGACTTCTTTAGAATGAAGAGCGCCACGGGGCTCGCTCCGCTTTTCGCTTTCCCCATGAAAACCCGCCCCTGCCTCCACATCCTCCATCCTGCGCTGCGCAGGGCGGGGATGAGCTCCCCTGCTGTGGTCGCGTTGCATTGGTTCATAAGCTTTCTCACATGGAACCCCGCAGGAATCCAAAGCCACCCCGCCTTTTTCGGCGTGATTGTGGCTCCTTGTTGAAGCGCCTTTGAATGTTTCAGGTTCGTCCCTGCGCTCGCCCAGTTCCCCCCTGAATGTGCGCTTATGCTGGACATAAGCTGCCCCGTGTCCCTCAATGTTTGCCCGCCCTTTTTATTCTCCACTGTCAGCGGGCTGTTTTGAGGCGGAGTGTTTGAGTTTATCCGCCCCTGCGCTTTCGATTGCAGGTGCATCGAGATTTTTCGCATTGTCACGGACATTTGCCGCTTTGCTGCATCAGAGAGTTGTTTTGAAATGCTTGGAATTTTTTTTATCACCGTCACGCCCATTCCCTGCTGCTCCTTGAAAGCGGGTCGCTTTTGTTCCTTTTCATTGCCCCTGCAGGGCTTCCGATTTGATTTTCTGCATCACTTTTTTTTATAATCGCCCCGTAGTAGCTTTCAATCAGAATCTCGCAGTCCTCCTGCTTCTCCCTCGCCCTGTTCTCCTTTCCGACATAGGCGAAAAGTTCATAGAGCGTTCTTTTGACCACAGCCTCTTTGCAAACCTCGTTCAGTTCATCGTATTTGCCTCCTGCTGAGTGTATCATTCCTTTCACGGCGATTTTCGCCCTGAGAAGGCATCTGACTGCGGCGTTGTCGTCCCCAAGCGTGAGCGTGTCCCAGTCTTGTGGAGGTATCGCGCCCCTCACGTCATCTATCGTGATCTCATTGCCTGATGAATCCGCTTCCCCTTCGTGTTGGCTTTCCATTCATTCTCTCCGTTGCAAAAAAAAGGAGTTGGCGAAAGGCTTCCAACTCCAAATTTTCAATGATAGCGAAGTCCTTTCCCCTCGCTTTTCCTATTCCGAGGCTTTGAAGCTCACTTTTACGGTTTTGTTTCCGTCAACGACAATTCCAAATGTCCCGTCGTCATTGCTGACGATGTTTTTTGCACTGTCGCCGCTCCATTCGTCAAACTCATGCCCCTCTTTGGGCTCCAGTGTGAAGATGACCGTCTCCCCGTCGTTCACCTTTGCGCCGGATTCAACAGCCGCTCCATTTACGGTCGCCTTTACAGTGCCGTTTCCATCGGAGGTGAATGTCAAGGTGTACTGCGTTTTCGAGAATTTCCCCCACGCAAGCCCCTTTACATTGACAAGGGGGAATGGCTTGCTCTTCGAGAAGATGTCCGTTCCCCTGTGGTCGCTTCGGTCATGCGTGAATGAATAGAATGCGACCGCCCTGTTCATCACGGTGTCGTCAAGCTTGCAGAACTTGAGCGACTGCCCTGCGTTCACCGCCCTGCAGAGGATTTCGCCCTGGTTGCACAGGCTTTTTTCAACCATTCTTCCGTTTTCATCCGCGTCAAAATAAAGGTCGTTGTCCTGATAGACCTTGTACTGTCCGATCAAAAGATAGTCGCCCTTGTTGTTTTGGCTCAGCGCGTCGCTCTTTGAAAGAAGCTCCACAAAATAGGCGTAGACATCGTCCGCCGCTATGAATTCAATCGCTCCGCCGACTTTTCTTTTTACGATTTTTGCTATGTTGGAGAGCGACTGCACGGCCTTGCTGAATGTCAGGTCCTTGAGCGAGCCGAGGTTTACGGTTTGAACGGTTCCGTAGTCCACGACATACCGCGCACGGCCTCCGGCGGTTTTCATCATGTAGTCGATTTTTCCATGGAGTGCCTGGCAGCACAGGGCGTTGGTTGTCTCGCGAACCTGAATGAAATGTTCCGCTGTGCGCTCGTCAACAAGCTGTTGTTTTCCAGTTCCGTCAAGCCGCTCGTATTCGTCAAGTTCGACCGCGCTGAAGGTGTCGTCAATTTCAATTGGAACGGGGGAGACGAACTGTTGCTCCGCCCCGTGCTTCGGTCTGACTCCAGGTCCGCCCCTCCCGACAACGGGGATGTTTCCCGTTTCCTTTTTTATTTGGCTCATGGCTATGAGCGTGCTTGGATGCAGGTCCGCCTTTGAAAAATAGCGGCGGGCGTGCGAGTTGTTCTCAGGCTGTTGCGCCACCATTCTTGCAATGTCTGATTCCCTAATTACTATGGGCATTCTTTTTCCTCCTGTGTAAGCCCGCCTGTGGCGGGCGGTGTTCGCCTTCCACTTTTTTCCTATGAATGAAAAAAGCGAGAAGTTCGGTCTATAAAAAGGCTGGCCTTTCTTTATTCAAATCGGGATTCATCCCAGATGTTTTGCGTTAAATAAATGCCGGTTGAGGGCAGCCGTCCTTTCAGCGTGCCGTCCGCATCCTCCTGGTCTGCATTCAAGAGCCTTGAACCAACGACAATTCCATGTTCAAGAGCCCTTGCCTTCACCGTGGTGTCGCTTGCGCTGACATCCTCCACAAGAACCGCCGCCGGCGTTGCGCTGTTTTTCGCCGCTGAATACACTCCGTTTGCAGCGGAGAGAATGGTTCCCGCCTTGAGGCTTTTGTTGCCTGTGTCAAGGTCAACCACTTCAATGATCGGCGGGTGGCTTGGATTCACAACGCCCCTGTCGAACTCCATTTCAATCGATTTATCCATTTTTTATCTCCCGTCTAGATTTTTGACGCAATTTTTGCGCCGACATTTTCCTTGCCCGACCCGTTTTCAGCGTCGCTGAATTCATCGGCGGCAAAAACGGTCCTTGTCATTTCCTTGTCGGCTTTGAATTCGCACGCAAGGATGTCTGCAAATGCGTCAAGGGCGGGGACTCTTGTCTTGCCGCCGTCGTCATCGCTGAATTCGCATTGCTCGCAGTCGGCGAACATTTCCGCCAGTGCGTTCACCTTGCGCTTCACCCCCTTTGGAATCCTGTCGCCGACCTTTGCGTTGAAGGCTTCAATGCGCGCCCTACGGTTCTGCTCCTTCAGAGCCTTCAGCTCCTCCTGCATGTCGCTGAACCGCTTCTCCTCCGCGTCCTTTTTTTTGTCCGCCTCGTCCTTTTCGCCCGCCTTTTTGGCGGCCTCTTCCTTAAGCCTCTTGTTCTCCGCTTCAAGGGCCTCCATCCTTTTCCTTTCCTCTTCCGTCATGGGAACTTCCTCCATGTATTCTATTTTCTCGTCGAAGCTTACCGTTTCGACTTTATCGCCGTCGTTGAACGCGCTTTGCGCCATGATTTCCTCAAGCCCTGGAATCTTTGGAGGCACCGCCCCGCAAATTGCAATCGAGTGCAGATACCTCTTCCCGTCGATCGCCCTGCGTGGAATCGTCACGCTCCACCCGCCGTAAAGCCCTTCGTCAAACTGCGCCTCCAAAGACGGATGAAGCTTCACCTGCCCGATGAGCGTGCTTCCATCCTCCGACTTCTCGACCGCAAGCACATCTCCGAATTTAGGGAAGTTGTCGCCCCTCGCCATGTCATGTCCGATTGAAATTGGGCGGGGCGGCGTGAAGGTTTCGCAAAGCTCGTCTATGTCCTTTTTGGTGATTGTCGCTCCGTCCCGCCCGAAAGTGCCCGTCCGGCACAGCTGCCAGGTTCTTATCTTCGCCATTCTTCAAGCCCCCTCTCCTTTATTTTATCGCGCGGAATGAAATTCACGGAGGCTCTGGAGCTCCCCCTTCTCGCTCATCTCCAGCACCTCCATCCCCAGCGCACGCGCAATTGACAGTTCAAGCCTTGCGCCCTTGCTTTCAGGCCAGTTCGGAAGCATTATGATTCCATCGCAGAAGCACGACAGGGCGACCACATCGTTCCGCATGTATGCGCTGTACGGCAGGCTGAACGGCTTTGCGCCGAGCCTTTCGTCAAGCGACTTTGCAAGCGTCACCGGGTTCACGGTCTTCACTCCCGTCTTGTTCAGCCTTTTCTCCGCCCTCCCGAAGCGCTCCTCGAAGTCGTCCGTTGTGGATATGGGACCCGATATGTAGTAGGTCTTCCCGCTGTTCGCTGTTCGTCGTTTCTTCATTTTCACCCCTCTGCCAAAATTATTGCATGGGGGCGGCTTTCTGCGCCGTCTTCTGTGGGGGTGCGGTATTTAAAAAACTTTTGGAAATGGGTGTGATTTAAATAAAAAGGGTAATTTTACGGCGTATGAATATTCACCGAAATTCACCGCTGAAAAACTGTTGAAAATAGAAAATTTTAGGGAAACTAGGAATTCAAAACGCCGTGAAAACGCATACGCTTTTTTTATTTGGATTTTTATAAAAAAGCCCCGCAAATTGCGGGGCTGATGACTCTTTCGTTAATCTTTCATGATTCCAGTGCGCTCTTCCTCCGTCCAGCGTCGTTCAATTTCTGCTAATGCATCAAATGCTTCCTTTGGAGCGTTTGGAACAAGTTCTATAGGTTCTTCCTCTGTCTCTTCATCTCTTTCTCTCTCTTTATATTCTTTTGTTATATACGGAGAATAAATTTTCATCAATTCTATTTTTCTTAGTCTAGAATAATTTTTCATTTCATCCATTCCTTTAATATTTCACCAAATGCTTTTGCTATAGCTCTTGGCTTTTTGCTGTCAATATATTCCGCAAATGCCTCTGCGAAAAACTCTTGTGGATTGTCCTGTTTTTATTTGGAATTTTTATAAAAAAGCCCCGCAAATTGCGGGGCTGATGACACTTTCGTTAATCTTTCATGATTCCAGTGCGCTTTTCCTCCGCCCAGATTTCCTTCATCCTTTCAAACGCCTCCAACGCCTCTTTCGGTGCGTTCGGAAGCAGTGCGATGGGATAGCCGTGTGCATAATAGCGCGGGTCTTCGTGATCATTGGCAGTATATTTACTATAATCATATTTTCCTTCAAGTCTGCATATTTCCATTTTGCTCATTTTTTTTAAATCTATCATATTGTGCCTCCATTCATAAGTTTTTCTATAATCTCACCAAATGCTTTTGCCAATGGTCTTGGTGTCTTGCTATCTATATATTCTGCGAACGCTTCTGCAAAAAACTCTTGAACTCCTCCTTTTCTTGCATATTTACTTAAATATTTTTCAACATTGTCATCTGTCCATTTTTGACCGATTTTCTTAAATGCTTCACTTATTATTTTCTCCTCAATTCCCTCTCCGTGCGTCCTCCACAAATACCCGTTCACATTGTGTCCGATTTCATGGATTACAATGCTGTCTGCGCTCGTTCCCGCAGGATGCCAGTTTGATTTTACATCACTTTCGTAGGATTTGCAAAGTATTTTGTAGTTTTCATAGAACCTTTTGTTGACCTGCACCCTTCCTTTGGACAGGTACGACTGCGCATAGACATCCTTTTCAAGTGTGGCCGACTCGACGTTCTCGAACGCGCCCTTGAGCTGAGGGTATTTTGCGAACACCTTGCTGTATGAGTCATGTATGCTTTTTGCGCTCTCTGTGTCAACGCCCGACAGGTCCACCCTTTCATTGAAGCCTCTTTTGAACCACCCCTCGGACTTCATCAGCTCTTGAACCTCCTCCGCCGTCTTTAGCTCCGCCACGGATTTTTTTGCGCTCCCGTTTGCGCCCCGCCTCCCCGCATCCGGCTCAATGAGCATGGAGTAGGCGCTGTCTATCTCCCCCTGCACATTGTACTCGCGCGCCCTCCTTGCCTGGCTTGCAAGCTCGCTCCACCAGTTGTCGTTCGAGAGGGGGAATGCTCCAAACCCCTTTGCGGGGCTTGCGCTCGGCTCTGGATTGACGAACTCCTTTGGCAGTTCGCTCTCGTCATAGATTCCTCGCACGGTCGAGCGGCAGTTGAAGTGGAGCGGCGGCCAGTGCGCCGCCCAGAACGGATCGCCGTAGGGGAGTATGACCTTCGGGCTTTGCAGGGAGCGGCAGATGTCCGTCGTCCGCGCGTCGTCAATCCCGATGAACTCCAGCGCGAGCGGCCTGTCCTCCTCGAAGCCCATCGCCCGCCCCGCGTTGTACGCCGTCTGCACGTTCGTCCTGTAGACTGTCTCCCAGTACGAGAAGTTCGCGCCTCCCATCCCGACCTCCCCCAGCAATTCATCGCGCGTCCACCTCTTGAAGTCAGCAATTGACTCTCCCGCCTCAAGGCTTCGGGCCAGCCTTCGGTTCAGCCTCTTCAGCAGGTCGCCGTCCGCGATTCGTGAGGCGGTGAACGCCCTGAACTTCATCTTGTCGGAGAGGCTGTAGTACTCGTCCGCGGAAAGAACATTCCTTTTCTTGAGGTACTCCACCGCCTCCTCGAACGGCAGACTCTCAATGTCAATGCCGCCTGTGTCGTCAAACTCCATTCTTCTTGTCGCATGGTCAAGCCCCATCAAGAGCGACCTAGTGAAAAGCACCGCCGCGCTTGTCATCGCCCTCCAGTCGGGCGGAAGCGTTTTTTGCGACTTCATTGCATCAGGATTTTTTGCAACATCTTCAATATATGAGCTCATCCGCCTTGCATAGCTTTCGGAAATTTCAAGCCATGCCGCGGCGGAGATTTTGTTCAGCCTCCGCGCGCGGAATTTCTCTGCCTTTAGTTGCGGCGTGTCCCCGCCCTCTGAAAAAAACTTTCGCCTCCAATGTCGCCGAACATCATCATGTCCTGCCGCTTCTCGAACAGGTCGCCCTTGTTTTTCGGGCGCGGGATCTTCACCTTGTCGTAAAGCGCGTCCAGGCTGACGGGAATTCCGCGGTCGATTGCATCCCTGATGACCTCCCAGCTTGCAAAGTCGGTGGAGTCTATGTCGTATGTCGGGGCGGATTCGCCAGGAAAGTTCAGGGACACAAAGGCGTCCACAAGCTTTTGGTCCGTCTGTTGCAGCAGATATGCATCATGCTTGATTAGGTTGTCAAGCGTCTTCACATGGGTGTCCGCCTGCGCGCGCGTCCCGTACTGCGCCTCGTTCGTTCCAAGCGACTGGCCCGTGAGCGCGTATGCAATCTCCGTGTCGCAGGTCTCGACCAGCGTGTTGAAGTCGTTGATTTGGGCGGAGATTATTTTTATGTCCTTGACGTTTCCGAACGCCCCGGAGCTTCCGCCCTCCCATTCATTGAGGATCTCCATGAGGTCCCTCGCCCTTGTTTGAGCCTCGTCGTTCGTCCTCGTCTCGAAAAGGGCGAGGATGGACGGAACCCCAACCTTTTCCGCCGCCTGAGCCCAGAATCGAATTCCCATCTGCTTGAACTTCCAGAAGATGTATGCGGAGCGCAGTGCGGGCCGCCCCCACAGCGAAAGGTTCCCGTCATCGTTCCTGTGAACAAGGAATTTTCTTTCGTCTGAAAGCGGGTGGTTGTTTTGCGCCGCAAGGACAGGCACGCCGAACGGAATGTCCGGGAGGTTCGGAAATGACAGGGCCTTTCTGGGAATCGGCGTGAACCCCTCCGGAATGTAAAGCCCTCCGCGGAACGCCCACTGTATCTCGCAGACGGAAATTCCATACGGCACTGCGTTCAGAAGAATGTTGTTCAATTTATAAAAGACATTGAAGCCAAGATGCCTTTCGCACGCCTCGTCAACGACTTTGTTTCCGCTCTTTGTGATCGAGCCGTACATTTGAAGAACCTTTGCCTTTCTGTCTGAAAGCAGCGATTCAATCCTTGAGTCGTTTCGCATCTTCTCGAAGACATCCTCGCGTTCGCCGACTGAAAAAAGCCAGCTGTCCGTGTCGTCAACATGCCCGACAATCGAGCGGAATCCGTTCAAGTCTATTACGCTGCTTGTAATCTTTCCCTTCATTTCTTATCTCCACACATCAGTTTTTCTTGTAAACTCAACCACGGGCGGCGGCTCTGCCGCGCATTCGTTCCATGCGCATGCGCAAAGAACCGCCGCAACCGCGCCGTCTCCGTGCCGCCTCTTGCCCCTTTCCCTGTCGGCCGTCCGCATGTCCTGAATGCAGGGAATCCCGTTTTTTAGGGTCACGGCCGAAAAGTCCGCCTTGATTGTCTCGTCGTCAGGCACCGTCATGTTCAAGTCCTCGAAATGAGCCTTGAGCCTCGGAAACCACTCCGCATACCACTTCGGGCTTTCCTTGACCTCAATGCACGCTCCGGGATTCCGGAGCATCGCATGCTCTGCGATGTCCGCTCCGTTTCCAACCGCGTCATACGCCCCGCCTCCAAATTTCCCCCTCTTCTCAAGGGCGGAGACAATCAGGTCGTCAATGAATTTCTGCTCGTCAAAGGGGGCGTTCCTGATTTCTATGATCATGCGGCAGTGAAGAACATTCTTCGCCTTCTCCTCTCCGAGCCAGTAGACGGAGAGGTCTCCGGAGCGGGCGAAGTCGCGCCCGAAGTACACGCTCCCCTCGACCATCTCGATGTGCGGAAGAACATTGAAGTTGAACCACCGCCTCGCCTCAAGGGTTTTCTCCTCCTTCGACTTGAAAAGGAAGTCATCCGCAAGGTCAAGCCGGACAACTTCAGAGCCCTTTCCCGTCGCGCGGTCGAGGAGCATGCGCGGAATGTACCTTTGCCCGCTCGCCCTCGGAACCACGTCCAGCTCCTCGTCCGGGTTCTCGCGGTATATCCTGTACATTTTTTCAACGAACTCCTTCTCGCCCTTTTTTGACCATGCGGCTTTTTTCTTGATGCATATGCGCTTGTACAGCCCCTGGTCAACAGCCTCCCGAAAGGTGATTCTATGCAGGCTCCATTCGGTTTCAAGTCCGCCCCTGATGTTCTTTATCAGGGCGTTGAACGGGTTGTCGTCACCGTTGTGGGTTGAGATGACGCGGATTTGACCGCCCCACATGACAAGGGCCTTCGCCGCGTGAAGGGTCCCTTCAAAGTCGTCCATAAAGGCCGCCTCGTCCAGCACGACGTTCCCCTGCTTCGAGCGGATGGAGCGCGCCATTGCAGGAAGCCCCATGATCTCCGCCCCTGTCGAGAGCTCTATCCTGAAGGTGGCTATGTCCTTGCCGTCCTCGCTCACGACAGACTCCTTGACCGCCCCCGCGATTATGTTCATCGACTTCGCCCATTGGGCGCAGTCCTCCACATATTGGCGGCAGTTGTCCTTGTTGAACGAGAAGTAGTAGGTGTTGCGGGGGGATTCCGCATTCGCCCCGTCAAGAACCGCCCCCAGCGCGTCGCTCCATGAAAGACCGGTGCGCCGTGACTTCTCTATTATCTTCAGGTCGCTCTCATCGGCGAGCCACTTTTGCTGGTACGGCAGGAACAGGTCGGGAAGCCTAGCTCTTCGTTTCATCTTCCACCTTTATGCCAAGAACGCTCGACTTGAATTTTTCGATGACCTCCTTTGAAAGCCCCGCCTTCCTCCCTTCGCTCTCGACAACATCGGCGGCCTTGAACAAGCCGTTTCTGTATCCGCGCTCGTACTCAAGTCGCACCTTTGCGATTGTCGCCTGTGAGCTTGCCATGGACGATATGCTTTTTATCACCTCCTGCGGGGAGAGGTCCGCGAAGTCATGGAATTTCATCGCCTCGCTCATGAGCTTTGCGGCGGTCACCTGCACTGCCGACTCAATGACATCAACTCCGGGCTTGTCCTTCAGCTCCTCTGCGAACATGGCGGCCTTTTTCGCCGCGTCCCTGTATGCGTCCATTTGGCTCTTGTAGTCGAGCAGCGTCCTTCCGACTCCGCTCTTTGACACGTCCCAGCCCTCGTCCTTGAGGGTTTCCGTTATCTCGACCTGCGACTTCTTTTCCTCGTAGAACATCCTCACGATTCGCTCGACAAGCCCCTGCATCTCGATTTTATTTCTCTTTGGCATCTCTCACCATCTCCTTGACCTCTGAAAGCTCCGTCTTTATGAACTGCATTGAGATTTTTATCTCGGATGACAGCCCCTCAAGTTTTTTGTCGATGTTCGCGGAGGTCCTCTCCACTGCATTTATGTCGTCGCGCAGCCTTTCTATTTGATCCCCGTGCCTTGCGGACTGCTCCTCAAGTTTGTCAAGCCTCAGGTCGCTTCTCCCCCTGTACGAGCCGAATTTTACAAAGACACCGAGAAGAGAGCCGCATGATATGGCGAACGACACAACCCCTGTAACAAATCCAATGTCCATCGAGAACCTCCCGCATTCATATTACAACTCAAGCCAAAAAAAAATCCCCTGCCAGTGCAGGGGAGCCGTAAAATTATAGCAGCAGCAGAGCGCCATATGGAATTTTAACTTTCAGCTTCAGATAGACTATCGCAAGGGCTGCATGCACCAGCCTGTTCAGGACTATCACTGCAACCGCCGCCGCCAACAATTTCCTTAAGCCTTTCAATTTCCTCTCCCTGGCGCTTAGTTGCTTCGACAGCGAATCTGCATAGCTCAATGTATCCCTCAATCGCTGAGCGGAGAGATTCAATTGTGTCTCCAAATTCTCTGTTGCTCTGCTCGAATTGCCGGCATCGCTCCTCAACCTCTCTGTTATTGACCTGTAGCCGTTCAACCGAGACTCTAATTCGTCCATATAGCTCAGCATTTTCCCAGACAAGTCCCGCTCTATCGTCGACAAGTCCCCTTGTTGTTCCGCATCCTGGCAGAACGGCGGGGAGCAGAGCGCACAGAATAAAAGTGCAAGTAAAAAATGCGTTTTTCTTCCCATTCATTTTCCCCCCTTTCCTTTTGCCGCGCTCACGATCCCCTCCACATCCGCCCATGTCGTGAACAGGAGCAGGACGAGGCACGCGGCGAATGGAACCCCTACGACAACCGCGGCGGTTTTCCATTCGACCGGGCGCACAATGCACAGAACCGCGATCGCAAGCCCCGTGAGCCCGAACAAAAAGGCGAGCAGCCGCCTCATCGACCACTCCCCGCTGGTCTCCTTGAAAACCGTTGTGAAATTCATCTTGTTTTCGCCTCTTGAAGCTCCACGACAACGCCAGGAATCTCGTCCCCTGCCTTCACTCCCCTTGACCTCAACGCCTTGTTAAGGCTCGTCAAGTCTCCGCTTGAAAGGATGAAGCATCCTGCGCTCCATGCATACTTTGTGTCCTTTCCAGTCTTGAACGAGAACCTGTCGTGGACAAGCCACCTCCCGTTCTGGAAGCCGCCGGTCGTGGTCTGCATCGCGTTCCTGTCAATCCACTGTCCATCAAGATCCCTTGTCCTTGTGATGGCGTGAATCTCCCCATGGAACGCACGCGGCTCAACAAAGCACTTCAGGGTGAATTCCCCCGGCGCAACGGTGTCGCCGTAGGGAACCGTGTCGCCGCCCTTCTGCTCCCCGAAGCAGTAGTTCGCCACGGACTGGCACCTGCATGAAAAGACGACCTCGTTCCCCTCTATCAACGACAGGCCGTCCTCGCTGTTGTGAAGCCAGTTGTTCTCGAATGAGTCCGCTTTTTTTTCGTCCGCCTTGAACCTGTATGATGCAGCCCGGCGGTTTATCACCATCTTCAGCATTTTTCAACCCCCTGTTTTTATAGTACAGCATAAAAAAAGAGTTCCAGCCTTGGCTGGGGCTTGCGGGATTTGAACGAGCGCATTTGGAGCGGCTCTGAATGCTTGTGGTTAAAAAAGAAATCCCCGCTCGTTTTTAGAAGCGGAGTAAAAAATCTTGCGGCATTTTTCTGTTTTGAAGGTTGGAGGATGTCTTTTTAATAATTATGGGTGCGGGATTTCCACGAGATCTGACTGTTTGATTATCTGCTTGTTCAGCATTCTTTTTATTTGGGAGTCTGTGTTTCTCACATAACCGAGACGAGTGTCTGGATATGCAGTGAAATTTACAGTCAGATAAAAAAGGTTTTTCCCCTGATAATGAAACTTGAATTCCTGCTCGCAGTCCCGTTTGTTTCCGAGAGGACAATGACCAGCGTGTTTGGAGCAAACTATATCAGCGTTTTTCGGACAGCATGGAATCGGAATCATTGAAATAAACTCTATCTCTTCCGTTGATTTAAGGACGGCAAGCAAGTGGTCAAAAGAACAGAGCATCAGGCGGCCACCTTTTGATAGGCGATTACCTTTAAACTTGTCTGCCTATTTTTTTCCTTCAACGCCGCAATCTCGTTGGTAAGCTGCGTGATCTTTTCTTCCAATGCATTCTGAATGCTTGTTGAAATCCCTTTTTCTGCGAAATTCACCTGCATAATTCTATAGGCCTTCCAATACTCCTCCATAGGTTCTGAAAAGAGCTCTTGAATTTCGTCCCACGGCTTTATTTTGTCATCAGAAAAAATAGAGTCAAGATAACTGCGGCAATGCTTTTCCATGTTGCTGATAGCCTCCTTTTCAGAAGCTCCTTCTCCATCAGTTGCAAGGTGAATGCAAGAGGCAACATATCGCTCGTCTTCTGTTTTTGCAACGACAAAAGACAATGTTGGGATTTCATGAGGAAAATTTTCTGTAAAGAAAACTTTCATTTTTCCAATTCCGACAACTTTTCCAGAGGGAACAGAAACATCGTTCTTCATTTTCTTTCCTCCTAATGCAAATAACGGTCACAGTTGTTTTGAATTTATATATTCAACAGCACTTGTCTACAGAGATAATTATTATATCACATTTATTTTAGAATGCATATAAAGTGTATCAACTTTTATTCAAATTTTCAACCTCCCCACTCACATCCCCATCCGCGACACCACGCCCCTCACCAAGTATAGCCCGTACACATCGTCCTTGCGGACGGGGGTGTCCCCCTTGTAGTCGGGGTTTATCGAGCGCAGGATAATGTACTCCTCGGTGGCTCCAGGATGGACGGTCTTGACAACCCGCCAGCAGTCTGTCACCACAAGGTATATCTCGCCCCAAAGTATCCTCTCTATCGGAACTGGCTGGCTCACGGCGATTATGTCGCCGTTGGAAATCTTCGGCTCCATCGAGTCTCCGTACACGGGGAAGCAGGCGAAGCAGTCCCTGAACCCCGGCACGACCATCACCCCCGCAGACTTCTCGTCCGCAAGGTCCAAAGCCTCGGATATGTGCGCCATAACATCTATGTCATAGAAAGGTATCCCCGCTTCCTTTGGCAAGTCGCCTTCATTCTGCTGGAGGGGAGGATTTACCTCCGTTTGGAACATTTCGCCCTCGCCAGTTAGAAGCCAATCGGCAGAGATATTGTATTTTTTAATTATTGATTTTAAAACATCTGCCTTTGGATCTGAATCTCTATTAAGCAAATTTGAAAAAGTTGTCTGTGGAATATCTATAGATTTTGCAAAAGCAGAATCAGACAAAGCCATTTTAGTTATAATTTTTTTAATTCTTAACAAAATATCGCTCATTTTTTTACCCCTTTAACCCAATTGGGTTGACATTTAACCAAAATTAAGTTAGATTATATGTATCTTACAAGTAAGATAAACAATGTTTCTTTGGAAACAATGAAAATCTTACTTGTAAGATAGTTAAAACTTCGGAATTTTTGGAGGAAAAGATGACACTTGCTAACAAAAAAGCCAGTTTGAGCATAACGAGAGAGCAAGGGTTCTATATGCAATACAGATTAAGATTAGTCAAGGCATCTTATGCAGCAATAGCAGACGAAACGGGCTGTAAACGGCAAAGTGTTCAGAAAGTTGTTTCAGGAAAAGCACACAGCAAAAAGATCGAGGCGGCGGTGGCGCGCCGGCTCGGCTATGCAAGCTGGAACGAGATGGTGGAGCAGCTGAGAAAGGAGGCGTTGACATGAGGTGTACGCGATGCAAACAAAAGTGCTATCAAGACGGACGCTCCCCAATGATTATGCTTTGGACTGGGCTGACGGTGGTTTGCGAAGACTGTTTTTTCAGGGGGTTGGAAAAAAGATACGGCAATAAAAAAGCGGAGGATGAAAATGACAAAGGGGCAGCTCATCAGGGCGATGAAAGACTTGGATGATGACGCTCAGATTCGTGTGTTCTGCACGGCAATGGACAGGGACGGCGGGGCGTACGCCCACGACATATATCTTGAGGATGAGGCGGCAAAGGAGATAACGATTGTCGCGCATTTCTAAGGAGGAAGCAATGAAGAAAAGGAAGCTGAAGATGAAGGTCAAAAGGCTTGAGAGGGTCTTGCCGCTGCTCATGCAAATGGGCGAGGCGCTTCTGAACGAAGTCGATGAGCTTCGAAAGAAGCGACTCACAAGGGAGGAGGTTGCAGACGTGGCGGACCGCGTGAACCGGCTGCTGACGGAGGACAAATGACCGTCTTCAAGTCGGACTGCGCGCCGCCGTTCATGAAGTCGGAGGTGGCCGACCTGAACTGCGAGAAAATCCAGCGCGCGGTCTCAAAATTGAGCTTTCAAGGCTTGCAGGCGGCGGCAACGCTCGCGCTTGTAACATGGAACAAACTGGGTCAAAGCCCGGCTGACTTCTGCCGGCTAATGGAAAGTCTTTGAATAGGGGGGAATATGAAAAAGACAAAAATCGAGTTTAATGAAGCCGCCGTTGTTTGCATCAACGAGGCAATCGACAGGATAGAGGCGCTGTGCATGAAGGCGGTCTTGAATGGAAACGAGAGGGAGCGCATTTTGGATGTGCGGTCAGAGGTCTACGCGCTGAGGCAGACAATCAGAGAGCAGGCCATAGTCGTAAGCTACAAGGAGTGAAGAAAATGGGAAAGGAAAGAGAAGAGTACATGGAGGACGCGCAGGGGCGAAGAGTTCCCCTGTCAACGATAAAGGACATAGACATAAGGCGCAACAATGTTGTGTGCGGCATCATGAAACGGACGTTCGAGGAGCGCGACCGCCTCGCCGAATTCAAGCGTCAGGTTTGGGAGGAGATAGAGAACTTCCTTTCGGACAGCGCAAAGGACTCGAAGGCAAGGAAACTCGGCGGGAAGAAGGGAAACATCACGCTCACAAGCTATGACGGCAGATACAAGCTGGTCGTAGCCGTGAACGACGGAATTCAGTTCAACGAAAAGCTTCAAATTGCAAAACAGCTCATCGACAAGTGCATTGGAGAATGGAGCCGCGACGCACGACCTGAAATCAAGGTGCTTGTTGACGACGCGTTCAATGTCGGGAAGTCGGGCCTGGTCAGCACGGCAAAGATCCTCGGGCTTCGCCGCCTGAAGATCAGCGACGCCACATGGAAAAAGGCGATGAACGCAATCACTGAAAGCATTCAAGTTGTAAGCTCCAAGACCTACATGCGCTTTTACGAGCGACTGGAGGACGGAGGCTACAGGCACATTCCGCTTGACGTGGCGGCGCTGTAAGGCGGCCATTGCAAACTGTCTTGTTTGGCAGGAAGGTTTGCATGTCCGCACTGGCGGATGAATTTAAATTTTCGAGGTTAGAAAAAATGAGCGACAATCAACTTGAGAAAACGGGGCGAAGCTTCCTTTGCGAGAAGGAAATAATTGACTGGGAGCACGATGATGCAGTGGAAAGGGTTTCCGCACTTGGAAGCATTGTCAAGGCGAACGGGCGCGACTTCGCACGAGAGCTTTTCATTGCACATGAAGCCCTCGCCCGTCGGGGAGGAGACCGCAGGTCGGAGAACGCGGAGGCGTATACATTCACCGACTTCCTGAACGAGGCGAAAGTCTCCCGCAAGACCGCATACTTTTACCTGAAGTGCTACGATCCTGTTGAAGACCGTCTGCTCGACCCGGAGGAAGTGACAAGTCCAAAGCCACAACTACAGCCGGGCGACAAGGCGGAGTTTGAGCGCCTTGTGGTCTATGCAATGGAGACGGGGGTGCGGCTGCAGGGCTGGTCTGCGGAACATGAAAGCGAGTACAAGCAGAGAAAGGAGAACGAAAGGGTGAAGGCGCTCCTTGAGCACTGGGGGTCGAAGCGCATAAAGACTTCGTATGACAAGGGGCGCGACTACTTTGAGGACGCGATAAAAAATGCAAGGCGCTATGTGAAGGTGCCCCTGTCAAAGCAGCTTCAGACCTCGCAGTTTGAAGTCTGCCAGCACATCGAGGACTTCCTTTCCGCCATAGACGATCCTGGAGTGAGGATGTCGGTCGCCTATGGGCTGGGGCTCAAGATCCGATGGCTCATAAACGAGCTTGCCGCCGCAGAGGCGGAGTCGCTTGACATAGCGGACGACAAGGGGCGCACCTATGATAACTGAATGTCCTGCAATACGCCCTGACAAAAAGCATCCGCTTCGATGCGCGGTCTACGACCGGTTCCTGCGCAGAAGCCCCCTTGAAACAAAGTATGCGTCCTACAGCAAGATAGCGGAGGAATTTGGAATCTCCGTGCCGACCGTGCAAAGGTACATACGCCGAATGCAGCAGGGAATCTTTTACGACACAGGCTCAAGGCAGGGGCGGAGCGTATACAAATGGGATGCGGAGGCGTTGAGCTTCCTTGAGTCGTTCTATCTCGCGGCCATCAACGAGGTCGGCGAATGCTCCAAGCGCAACGCGTACAATGCGACCGTAGAGGAGGCGCGAAACAGGGGCTGGAGCGTTGGAAGCGAGTCAAGCGCATATGTACATTTGAACCAAATAAACCCCGCGATGATAATGCTGGCGAAGGGCGGTCGCCGTGCGCTGGACAACATGTTCTACATAAGCCGCGACCTTTCAAGGCTTCATCCGTTCCAGCTGATAGTCGGCGACCAGCACCGCTTTGACTTCTGGTGCATGGATGATGACGGCACGGAAATTCGCGCGGAGTGCTACCTTTGGCTTGACATGGCGACCCGAATGGTGTACGGCATATCCTTTGACAGGAACTACAACTCCCGCACGGTCGTCCGCGCGCTGCGCACTGGAATCCAACGGTTTGGAAAATTCGAGTCAACATACAACGACAACGGTTCAAGCGAGAAGTCCGCCCTCGCCGACAGCATTGTCTCTGCGCTCCAGTCCTACGGGGTGCGATTCCTTGACGAGGCGGATCTGTACCACGCCGACAACGGACGCTACATAGTGGAGGACACGGAGGGAATGGTTGTGGACATTGCCAAAACAAAGGCGGAGTGGGAAAGCAAGCACCGAAGGATCTTCGCCCGTGTAAAGAACGCAAAGACAAAGCCAATCGAGCGGTTCTTCAGCACCCTTGAGCAAATCCTGCGGGATCTATGCCTGCCCGGTTATGTCAAGGAGGCGGGGCTTTCCGCGCCGGAGGAGGAGCAGGCAAAGAAGCGTCTCTCATGGCAGAAGAAGAGCGGCTTTCTATTGACATACGACGAGTTCATAAAGCAAGTCCTGAGGGCGATAGACATCTACGAGGGAAGGGAGCACTCCACGCTGGGAATGTCGCCAAAGGCGAGCCTTGACGGGTATGTCAAGAACGGTTGGCGGCCGACATTCATTGACAAGCGGGACGAGTCGTATCTTTTTATGGAAAGCAAGCTCGTCACCGTCAAAGGCGACCGCATCCAGCTTGGAAACAAGTGGTACATAGGCCCCGACCTGACAGCGGAAATGGTTCATGACAACAGGGGCACTTTAACCGCGTACAACCGCAAAAAAATAGAGGTGCGCTTTGACCCAGAGAATCTGGACTGCGGGGTTTTTGCAATGGAGCCAAACGGAAACGCCATCGCCCTTCATCAAGTTGAAAGGATTGACATGATGGACAGAGATGCCGTTGCAGAGCAGCTCGCATGGAAGAACCGAAACATGCAGGCGGTGCAGGATGCCTTCAACGAAACCGTGAAGGGACGGAATGCAAGGGTTCTTTCAGATCCCGAAAAATTCCGCGAGCTTCGCATTTCGCGGGGCGTTGCAAAACGCTCGATGCTTGATGAAGTCGAGGCGAAGGCCTCGCTTGAAAAACCAAAAGGCGCAGGGGCTCTTCCAGTTGCAGAAGAGAAAGGAGAGTTCATCCCCACCGCCAGCGTGAAAATGGCGCAGGAGAAAATGAGCGACGAGGAATGGCGAAAGGGGCTTGTGGAACGGTTCGCCGCGTCCAGCCATGTCAAGGGAGAGTCGAACCCTGTATTTTTGTACGAGCGCGACTATTACCAGGACATACTGACCCGCGCAATTCACGGGGAGAGAATCACTGAAAAAGACATGAACTTTAAATTTGAGTTCGAGAGAAAAATGACGCCCGAACAAAAAAGGTACTTCAAGACTTTCACAGAAAGAAATTTGGAAGGGTCATGGGAGGATTAGAAAATGACACTGAAAAAAATTATTGAAGGCAACGGACTTTCAATGCAAGCGGCAGCCAAAAGGCTTGGCGTTGACAAATCGCAAATCGTCAAGGTCTGCAACCACACATACCCAAATTGGGAGCAGAAAGAGCGGCAATTCATCGACAGCCTTATAGCCTTTGGATGTCGCGAAGACATTATACCACATGGAATCGAGATAAACACCAATGTGCTGGTGCTGACACGCTCGGTTGACAACTTTCAGTCGCTGGCGGACGACCTTGCAAATCCTGACGGAAGCCTTTCGTCCTCCATTGGAATGGTCATAGGAACTGCGGAGCGTGGAAAGACACACTCCGCGAAGTGGTATTGCCAGAACAACCCGGATGCAGCCTATGTGCTGTTCATCGATGGGAGCTCCAAAGTGCAGCTTTTGCGCGACATCTGCGAGGCAATCGCAAATACACGCCCCTATAGCTTCAGCAGATGCGTCACCTGCCTTGGGGAAACCTGCAAGTACAGCCGCAGAATTGTAATAATCGACGAGGCGGACAAACTTCCGACCGCATATCTTGAAATGCTTCGCGGCATAAACGAGCGGTGCAACCTGCCGTTTGTGCTTGTCGGCGAGGAGGAGCTAAAGAGAAAAACAGACAGAGTTCCTCGCCTTAGAAGCAGGATACGGCAGCCAGTGGTCGTGTTTGAAAGGGCGTCCAGCCTTGATGTCGCGGCATATTATCATGAGGCTGCGGGCATTGACATAACACGGGAACAGGCCCAGCGCCTTGTTGTCCATGCGAACTACGGATTTCGCTCGATAGTGAACGATTCCATAGTGCTTTCAAAGATGTCAAAGGCGTCTGCAATGGACTCCATCACGCAAAAAATGCTCGACCAGCTCTGCGCTTGATGAGGGAGGGGCAAATGTCAAACAGCAAGTCAAACAGAACGAGGATTCTTGGGTTGATACACATGCAAAAATCCGCCTCAGGCATGTCGGATTCCGAATATCGATCCGTCATACAGTCACAGTCAGGGAAAAATTCCTGCTCCGAATGCACAATGGCAGAGCTGACAGAGATTTTTCAGGCAATGAACAGATACTTGACAAAAATTGGAAAAACGCCGTTCTTTTTCAGGCGAAATCCAGCGCCCATGCAAGATGCGGTCGTCGCCCGCGCTAAAAAGGCGTTCGGGCTGGACTGGAAAAAGCGCGTGGACGGCTTTATCGAGCGGTTCAACAAAAGCTCCCTTGTGTTTTGCTCTCAACAGGAGTTGCGCCAGGTGATGGCGTTCATCACTACAATGGAAAAGTGCAGAAAAAGAGGGGAGAAATGAATCTTTTGTTCAATCCGTCAGAGTACATAAAGCCTCTTTCACCCATAGAAAAGAAAAAGCTTGTCAGGGACATTGTTCGCATGGCACGGCTTGGATGCAAGTATATGTATGAAGTGAGAGAGGCGGCGGGTCTGCTGCACATATCCTATGACGAGATTCAAACTTTACTGCACTATTACAAACTTGATGCAATTCTTGTGATGTCCGCAATTCGCATTCCTTGGTGGTCGCTGTGTGAATACATACTCGATCCCGCCGATGACATCGACTATATGTTTGGCAGTTACTTGAAGTCCTTGCCACAAAAAAATGCAGGGGGCAATCCATGAAAAGGAATATAGTTTCAGGAGAGGAGATTGACGAAACCGCCGCAAGGGAATTTCTTAACGACTGCTATAAAGGAATCGATCTGCTGCCCTGCGTTCCAGAAACGCTTGGATTTGAAGATGCGGCACTTGTACTTGGAGTCTCCGAACCTACAATACAAAGAATGGTCGCCAGCGGAAAAATTTGCCTGACTAGAAAATCAATTGAAGACTACATTTTCAAAAATTTTCTATATAACAAACCGCTGGAAATATGAAGGGGAAAATTGGCTGAAGAACATGCAAGGCGAAAATCATAAAGATTGAGAAAGATGTAAAGGAGGAAAAAACTAATGGCGGTTTATGGCTATTTGAGGGTGTCCACGGACAGGCAGGATGCCGCCACGCAAAAAATAGGCATCAAGGAAAGACCTTTTATTTTTAGAGGGGAACGAGAAAGTTTGCTCGCTCGATTGAAGCAAGGCGTAGTACTGTGCGACGGATGCAAGCGATACAAGACTGTCAATTGTCCGTGCGGACAATTTGACAGGAGAGATCCTGAAATTCGAAGCAATCTTTCAGGGGTGTATTCGTGTTGTGATTTTCAATATGACGGCATCTACGGACAGCAGATGGAATTATTTTAAGGGGCTATGTTGACATTCAACTTGAAGAATGAATGGTTCGAGAAAATCCGTTCGGGCTATAAGCGGATTGAGTACCGCGAGGTGAAGCCGTACTGGACTACCAGAATTAAAAATGAGTTGGGCGAGGAATACAAGGAACTCGCAGTGCATGATGAAATTGTGTTCGGGATTCTGAATTCAAAGCCGTGCATTCTTCGCCTCGGCTACACGAAAAAATATATGACTGCGGAAATAACGAAAATCAGAATCGTGAACGGCAAGGACACCGACCTGCACATCGACAAGCCCGTGTACGCGATTCATTTTGCGGAAGTTGAGGAGGTGAAAGATTGAAAAGAAAAAAATAAAGCAACTGTGCAAGTTTGAAAAAATCCGAATGAAGGGTCTTTCAGCGGAAGAGATGGGTACTGCTGGGCGAAAAAAGAAAAAGAATAAGAGACGGAAAGGAGTGTGAAATGAAGATAAGAAAGATGATTGAGGTGTTGGAAAATTGCCAAGAGAAATATGGAAATGTTGAAGTGTTCATGTGTTTTGATCCTAAAGAGGATGCCGTGGAAGTGAGCAATGTGATTCCTGTATTTGCCTATGGGCATTTCAAGAGGTTGGAGATTTTTGGAAGTCAGAAACCGGAGACGGAAAAATGAAAATTTGTAAATTTTGTAGCAATTCTTGCCATCCGATTTGTTATACAGCAGACCCAATTCCAGAAATCCCTGAAATAAAAAAGACAATCTATTTTTGTTCTCAGGAATGCATGTATAAATTCGTAAAAAAAATAAAAAGCGTGCGCGAAAAAACTACGAAATTAGCAACTCGCTCTAGCCTTGAAAAAGCAAACAGGACTATAAAAGACAATGACACAACGGCAATTTTCAACACGCTTACACAAAAGGAAATTCGCCATCTTGCGGCAGTTGGACTTGGAACTATTTTAGGTGAGTGCAACGGAAACATAGCGTGTTTTTACCGCCGATTGAGTGACTTGATTGAAAAAAATGACAACAAAAAACATTTGGATTTTCGGCAGCGATAATTGCGTTATTGTGGATTGCGCTTACTGTTATGGGTGTGATTTCAATCAAGGTGGCTGTGATTGTGCCTGCATGCATTATTTTGGGATTTGTTATTTGCGCTATGATTGTTGCCTCATGGTGGCGCTTTTAGTTGACAATTAAAAACTTTCGATGAGCAAGAAGAAAAAATCGTTCGCACGGACATAACGAACTGAAACAGGTGCTGCCCCGCTCTGTTTGCCGCTCTCTCTAGAGTCAAGACGAGGGCGGCGTTTTTATTTTCCTAGAAAACTGTTAAAAAAAACGCCCAAAAAGCCCCATAAAAACCCAATTCACCCCATAAGTTTTATATCAATTTTTATTAAAATTTTACATCAAAAAATTTTGGAAAGAATATTGGGAAAGCCTCTGAAAACCTCTTCGCAACTTTCACAACAAATTGTATTATTCTAAAAAATCTGCTAGAATCAGTTGCTATGGCTATTGACTTGAACACTTTGAAGGCGGAGCTCAATCCTGAACAATACCGCGCGGTCACAACGATTAATGGGGCTATTTTGATTATTGCCGGGGCGGGCAGCGGAAAAACGCGCGTCATCACCTATAGAATTGCGCACATGCTGGAATCGGGCATTCCGCAAAGCCAAATCCTCGCCCTCACGTTCACAAATAAAGCGGCGAAAGAAATGTCAGAGCGAATAAAGGACTTGACGCAACGCAAAATGCAAAACCTCACTGTGTCAACATTCCACGCATTCGGCGTTCGGATATTGCGTCAGGACATATCTCTGTTGGGCTGGCGCGACAATTTTTCAATTTATGACGAGTCTGACAAAAGCGCGTTGATAAAGGAGTGCGGACGAGAGCTCAAATTCTCAGCGGACGCGCTTGATGTGTATAAAATCTCGCAGCTTTTTTCAAACATAAAGACCGGCAGAAAAAACTGGGAGACTGCAAACGATATGTATCAGGAGCTGTACAACTCCTATCAAGAGGGATTGAAACTGTATAACGCCGTTGACTTTGACGACTTGATTGTGCTTCCCATAAAACTGTTTCGAGAGAATCCTGAAGTCCTCGCACGATACAAAGAACGCTACAAATACATCATGGTCGATGAATTCCAAGACACAAGCCACCAGCAGTACGAACTCATGCATCTTTTGGCGGATAAAAATGTGGCGGTGGTGGGCGATGACGACCAGTCAATTTATTCATGGCGCGGCGCGGACTATCAAAACATCATTAATTTTGAAAAGGACTTTTCCGTCACCGAAATTCGACTGGAGCAAAACTACCGCTCAACGGAAACAATTCTTGAAGCGGCAAACGGCGTTATCAGCCACAACACAAACCGCAAGGACAAAAAGTTGTGGAGCGGAAACGGAGGCGGAAAGCCCATCGAAATTTTCATGCCTGAAAATGAAACGGAAGAGGCGAATTTCATTGCAGAAACCATACTGGGTGTCGCAATGGAAGAAAAACGGAAATACGATGATTTTGGCATCCTCATTCGTGCAAACACGCAAAGCCGCTTTATTGAGGAGGCGCTTCTTGAAAACAACATCCCCTACACAATGAGCGGCGGAACAAGTTTTTTTGAGCGAATGGAAATAAAGGATGTCATCAGCTATCTGCGGGTCATTGCAAATCACGACGATGACATAAATCTTTTGAGAATTATAAACACTCCGCGCAGAGGAATCGGCAGAGCGGCGATAAAAGTGATAAACGACGAGGCGTCTCGACTAGAAAGCACGCTTTGGACTGCAATCCAATCGCTCATCCAGTCGGAGGACAGCGCGGCAAGCGACTCCTTAAAGGAAGACCTCACGGCATTTTCCAACATCATTGAAGCGCACCGCCAAAAACTTCTTGGAGGTCACGGGCTTGCAAAAAAAACAAGGGATTTAATTGACGAGATAGACTACAGAGCGCACTTGGCGACAGAATTTGCAAAAAGTGAAAAGGCGGTTCGATTCAAGTTGAAGAACATTGAATTTCTCCTTTCTTCAATGGAAGCGTGGGAAAACAATCCTGACAACTACACGCCAAATCTTTTCAACTATTTGAATCGCATAACGCTCTTGAGCCGCGATGACATGGACGATGGAAACGAAAAAGGCAAAGTCAATCTTATGACAATACACGCGTCGAAGGGGCTGGAATTTCCCGTGGTGTTTATTGCAGGAGCGGAGGAAGGGCTGATACCGCACGCACGGGCGGTCGAAGAGACGGGCGGCAATGTGGAGGAGGAGCGCAGGCTTTTTTATGTTGCAATCACTCGTGCGCGCGACAAGCTGTTGATTTCGTCCTGCCAGCACCGTCGCCGCCTTCAGTCGGTCACTGAATGCGAGCCGAGCCGATTTTTAGATGAAATCCCTGAAAACCTTGTCCAGTATCACACTCCAAAAGAGCCGTTGACCGATGAAAAGGCGGCGGAAATGCTTTCAAACATTTTGAAGAACCTCAAGAAAAACCAGTCGTAAAAAACGACATGAGCGTATGAAATCTTTTTTGTAAATCAAGCATGGGGGGGGGCGAAAAGAGAGTGAAAAAAGTCATATTTTTTATATGGGCGAAGCGCATCCTCCCACACGGCTTTTCATGGTTTCGGCATTCGCCTACAGTCTCCGCCAGCGGAGACCGCTATCGCGCCATTCCAATCCTTGCGCGGACGCTTTATCCACAGCAAACGCGTTCAGCCTAAAAAAAGCGCATTGGGGGTTCTCGGAAAATGTGCGATCATTTGTTCTTTGGCACAGTGGATCGGTTCATGATTGAATCGGTTTGTGGTTCGTTAAAAAAAACGAGTAGCATATTTTCTGCTACTCGTTCTTTAAAGCCAACTTCCGGACTTGAACCGAACCTTCCTGTCGCTGCATTTTTTCAACATCACTACAGACAAGCAAGTTTTGGTGGCGCAGCGCACAAAACTTGTAGCGAATGCACAATCACTATCTTCTTAACAATAACTATATGCATTCGCTATCGCTCTCTTTGGGCGGCTGCACTCGCTGTCGGCGGCATCCGAAACCATTTTTCAGTTTTTGCCATTGGCAAAAACTGCGAGCTGACCTTCGACCAATGAAATTGAGCAAGACATCTAGTGGTCAGCCCCTCCCTTTCGGTCGGCACTCGTTCCGCTATTCGGTTCGTTCCTCGTTAAATAAAAAACGAGTAGCGTATTTTCTGCTACTCGCTTTCTTTTCAGCCAACTTCCGGACTTGAACCGAATACCTGCGCGTTACGAGGGCGCTGCTCTACCAGGTGAGCTAAGTTGGCAAGTGAATGTTGCAATCTACAATGCGCTTCATTTCTGAAATATTGTAAACCGCTATTGAATTATCATATATCTTTATTTTATGCTTTTCCACGAATTTGTCAATCTCATCTCGCGTAATTTCTTTAGAAAGTCCCGCCCATTGCGCAATATCATCAACAGAAACTTTAAAACGACATTCGCGACTATTGACAACGACATCGGAATTTATTTCATAGAGCAACATAAAAACATCGGCAATACGCACATGCGGATCTTTTATAACCAAAATCCTAAAACGCCTCTTTTGATCGTAGATTCGCTTGCAAAACAACTTCAGCAAATTAAAAGCAAGCTGCGGAGTTCCAGATATAAGCGTTGAAAAATTCTCCTTGCTAAATTCAAGGCATTGAACCTTTGTCTTCGCCACACATGTCGCCGAACGCGGAGAATTGTCCAAAATCGCCATTTCGCCAAAAAATTCCCCCGCCCGCAAAATATCAAGATTCTTTTTTCCCTCGTTCACACACTTTGTCAACTGAACCTCTCCGCTTTGAATAAGGTAAAATGTGTCGCCAGGCTCAAATTCAGAAATGATAACCTGCCCTTTTTCATACGTCTTTGAAAAGCGTTCAAACCCAGGAAGAAGCACCTTGTCCGTTGATTTTTCATCCAAGACAAGGGCGTCGTCATCGGCAACCTCCAAAACCTTTAATTTTTCATATCGAATTCGCGCATCCCGATACAAGGCAGAAACTTCAAGCTTTGCTTCCATATTTGGAAAGCGCTTTAAAATTTTTTCGCAAATATCGCAACAAGACCTATACTGCTCGTCATTATAAAAACTTTTTGCAACCGACAGCATTCCAAAGGACGGTTGAACAGGAGCAACATATAAAATGTCGTCTATCTTTCTATGGATTTTCCGAAGCTGCCCCGAAAAAACCTTGAGCATTTTCAACATCAAGGCTTTGTTCTCTGTAAAAATCTTTTCAAATTCAGGGAGGGTGAGGACCACAACATCAGCATCCTCAACAACGCTTGCAGTCTCTTCACGCGGAAAATGTCCGACCGTAGACTTCACTCCAAAAAATTCACCTGCATTTATTCGCTCGGTCACAGGCTCTCTCGTTTCAATATCCCTGCTAGAAAGAACGACAGAGCCCCTTTGTAAAATAAAAATCTGATTGGAAACGTCTTCAGCAAAATATGGAATAGAGCCTTTATTATAATGGACAATTCGTGGCATAGTTTTCCTTTTTCGTAATATTTTGTCATTAACCCGCTTGCCTGTTTTTGCTTAACAAAAACAGGAGAAGAAATTCAAGCATTCGTCATGTCATCAACCCGCTTGCCATTTTTTGTTAAACAAAAAATGGAGGCAAATGCTGGATCAATAACACTTGAACGATTAACTTATGCATTTGCCCTGCTATTGTATCACAATTGCAGATTTTATGCTATTGCAAAACAATAGAACATATCAGGAAAGTTCGCTTTTTATGACATATATTGCTTTGAGCGTCAACAGCGCATTTTTCCGACATCTATTTTTCAACCTGCTTTCCACTGCTTGTATTTTTTTTCCTTTTTTACTATAGTTTTATGCATGATAGACCTGCATGTTCATTCAACTGCATCTGACGGACAATACACCCCCACAGAACTTGTTCAGATGGCAAAAGAAAAAGCGTTTTCAGCAATTGCAATCACCGACCATGACACCGTTTCAGGCCTTGAAGAGGGTAAACAGACGGCAGAAAAACTGGGCGTTATCTTTGTGCCTGGAATTGAAATAGACATCGACCGTCCAAAATGTGAATTCCATCTGCTCGGCTTGGGGCTTCAAGAAATTACAAGCGAATTAACGGATCTGATAAAATCGCTGCAAGCAAAGCGGCTTGAGAGAAATGAGCAAATCGTGCAAAAAATGAATGCAGACGGAGTGAGTGCAACCGTAGAGGAAATTCAAGCGGATTTTCCAAACCAAGTGTTAGGCCGCCCCCATTTTGCCGCTTGGCTCGAAAAGCATAAAGTCGTAAAGCACAAGCAAGCGGCATTTGAAATGTATTTGGGAAGGGGACGACCGTGGTTCGTGGAAAAAACGGGCGCAAATCTTGACGAAGCAATTTCCGCAATAAAAAAATGCAGGGGGCTTCCCGTTTTGGCTCATCCGTTTTCACTGTACCTTTCATGGAAAAATCTTGACAAAGAACTTGCAAATCTCAAAGAGCGCGGTCTTGCAGGAGTGGAAGCCTATCATTCAGGCTCAAAGCCTTCTCCATGCTCCCGTCTTGAGGAGCTTGCAAAAAAGCACGGATTCTTTGTAACAGCAGGAAGCGACTTCCACGGCGAAAAAGTGCATCCACATCGATTCCTTGGGCGAACCTGCGCCAACCGAAAAATAGACGACAGATTTTACTTTGAAGAGCTTCTCCCTGCACTGCACAATGCGTAAAGACAACGCAAAAAAAATTATTTGGCAAATTTCTCAAGTCTAGATTATAATATAATCTAGAAGTCATTCATGAGGGTTGTAAAAAACGATGCCTTACGGCTCGTTGCAAATACAATTTCGCTCTTGCGTTTTATGGGAGGCATAAGAAATTATGAGTGGTGTCTTAACGCTTGATGTTCTTTATAACAATGGTTTTTGCCAATATGTAAAAAATCACAATAGATTTTTCAATGTTGTTTTCAATGATTTAATTGCGCTCTCAAGAAAATCTGGAAGCGATGAAAATCTCATCGACTCTCGTCAATGCGGGCACATTTTTTATGACAAGGAACCTCTTTACGACTATGATTTAGTTACTGTCTGCCTTTATGGAATCAGATACAGTGAATTTATAGCGTATTTAAAAGAGTGCGATGAAAATGATGTAAAAGACTACTTAAAGAATTTACGGAAGGAAGCGTTGGAAGCGATATCCGTTGTGGAACTTGAATACTATACAATGCACAACAAAAAATACAAGGCAAAATTTTTCTATCACATCCGCCCAAATCAAGACGAATATTCTTTAGATGACATAAAGGAGTTGGAGTCCTATGGCGTTCAAACTACGGACCGCATACGAGAAGTGGTGTAGTTTTTTGCAATCAGGCATGCGTAAAACTATTTTTTGTTCGTAGGAGTTCGCCGGAGGGTTTTATCCATTCCTTGACAGAACCTGCATACCTTGACATTCCGTGTTTTTTTTTGGAGAAAAAAAGGAGAGGGGGGGGGGGGGCTGATTGATGCGCCTATTTTTTAGCGACAGCCACCATCGTCCGCGCCTTTTGATTATATGGATTTAAATCAAAGTCACCGTACACTTTAACCGTTGAAAACCCCGCCTTTTTCAAAAGAAAAACAAAATCAGTCGCAGAATAAAGACGCTGGGTGAATTGATGATTGTATACAAATCCCGTTTTGTCAGTCAACGACCATTTTGAAACCAACCCCTCCCATGCCCC
>JAAGKN010000944.1_pt1 | contig 50903 bp, 61 predicted proteins | sample 6206371 | NCBI WGS metagenome assembly JAAGKN01 (sample SAMN11533720, study PRJNA540317) | gut metagenome | isolation source: fecal pellets from male and female animal of same cohort | host: Peromyscus leucopus | place: USA:CA | collected 2017 | reverse complement strand
CTCTACTGACAAACGTCACTACGCTCACGTAGACTGCCCGGGTCACGCTGACTACGTTAAAAACATGATCACTGGTGCTGCTCAGATGGACGGTGCTATCCTTGTAGTTGCTGCTACTGACGGTCCTATGCCTCAGACTCGTGAACACATCCTTCTTGCACGTCAGGTAGGTGTTCCTAACATCGTTGTATTCTTGAACAAATGCGATATGGTTGACGATCCGGAATTATTAGAATTAGTTGAAATGGAAGTTAGAGAACTTCTTTCTACATACGAATTCGACGGTGACAACACTCCATTCATCCACGGTTCAGCTTTAAAGCTTTAGAAGCTGTTCAAGCTAACAACAACATCCAACGTGGTGAAGACAAATGGGTTGACAAAATTTGGGAATTGATGGATGCTATCGATTCTTACTTCCCAACTCCAGAACGTGACTTAGACAAACCATTCTTGATGCCTGTTGAAGACGTATTCTCTATCACAGGTCGTGGTACAGTTGCTACAGGTAGAGTCGAACGTGGTATCGTTAAAGTTGGTGACGAAGTTGAATTAGTTGGTTTAGGCGAAACTAAGAAAACAACTGTAACAGGTGTTGAAATGTTCAGAAAATCACTTGACCAAGGTCAAGCTGGTGACAACGTTGGTGCTTTGTTACGTGGTGTTGATAAAACTGAAATTCAAAGAGGTCAAGTTATTTGTAAACCAGGTTCAATTCACCCACACACAAAATTCACTGCAGAAGTTTACGTTCTAACAAAAGAAGAAGGTGGAAGACATACACCATTCTTCCATGGATACAGACCACAATTCTATATCAGAACAACTGACGTTACCGGTTCAATCAAATTCGAAGGCGAAATGGTAATGCCTGGTGATAACGTAGTTATGGAAGTTGAATTAATCAACCCAGTAGCTATCGAAGAAGGTATGAGATTCGCTATCCGTGAAGGCGGTAGAACAGTTGGTGCTGGTGTTGTTGACAAAATTATGGAATAGCACGAACGAGCGGAGGGCGGAATTCCCGCGTGGCGACGGTGAGTCGGCAAAAGGGAATGTAGACCCGTTCAACGCGAGTGAGTAAGACAACAACAGTAATTAAAATTGGAAAGAGCTAAGCTATTGCTTAGCTCTTTTTATGTTAGAATTATTTTATTAAGGAGAAAATTATATGCGTATCCAGCCAATCACTACCGATAATAATTTATGTAATACAAATTTTCAAAAATTAAAAATACATAGACCTCAGGAGTGGGATGCAGATGTTCTGGAAGCTGTTGTCAAGAGCCAACCTATAAAGGATTTCACTAAACATTTAGCTGAAAGAGCTCAAGATTTAATCCTTTGTAACTATATAAAGCCGATTCCAATGATTATGGTGCAAATAAAAGACAAATGGCATACACTGGTTGGAGATTATACAAAACAGTCAATCATTGATGACTTAGCAAAGTTTGATTATAAAAATTTTCTTGCAAAAATTGATGTTGAAAACCAAGCTATGTTGGAGAATCAAGCAAAATGTGATAAATTACTGGCACAGGTTGATGAGTTTAACAAACAATTAAAATCTCCAAATCCTGAGACTAATGAGCAACCAAAAAAGAGAACATTTTTTGAACGATTGTTTGGCTTAAATAAGTAAATAATTTTGTTCAGTATTTTGCACAAATGTTTTTTTGTAACTTTCTGGGATTGTTATTTTTACGTATTCTTCCTTTTTCCTTAGTCCGCTCAAGCCTATGATTAAGTTGTCATGGTTAAAGAAATTTTTGATGTAATGCATGTTTAAAACCTTTCGTTTGTGTGATATAATCTGTTTAAGGAATTATATGTAGAAGTCAAGGGGGATTTAAAATTATGGCAAAAGTTACTAAAGATATGGGCATTTTGGATATTGTGCAGCAACATCCTGAAGCTGTAGAAGTTTTTCAAAAATACGGTATGGGCTGCTTAGGTTGTGCAGCTGCAAGATTTGAAAACCTTGAAGCAGGTGCAAAGGTTCATGGTTTTGACCCTGACCAAATGGTTGCAGATATTAATGCGTTGATTGGTGAGTAGCCCCTCACCCCAGTCCTCTCCCTTGAGGGGAGAGGAGTTAGTAAAAGGAGAGTTTTTATGCATTTATGGGAATTATTAGGGATAGTTGGGATCGCATTTCTTATTTTAGAAATGTTTACGCCCAGTATGTTCTTTATGAATTTTTCATTAGCAGCGTTTATTACTGCTGTAATTTCTGTTTTTACAAAAAATCCTTATACGTTGGTTATTGCATTTTTTGTATTCTCATTTGTTAGTTTTATTTTTTTAAGACCTATTCTTGTAAAACGATTTTGTAAGAGTAAAGAAACAGGGCTTGAAAACAAATATATCGGTAAAATAGCAAAAGCAGAAGAAGATATTACAGAATCAAGCGGTGTTATTTCTATTTATGGTGAACGATGGGATGCACGTAGCGAGAATGGGGAATTTATTTCTAAAGGTAGTGAAGTTAAGATTGTTAGAAATGAAAGTATAATTATGTATGTTGAGGCGGTGTCGGGTTAATATCACCCCACCCCAACCCTCCCCGTCCAGGGAGGGTGTGATAAAACAAAAGAGGAGGAGTATTAAATGTTTTGGTTTTTTGTATTTTTAATTGCATTAGCAATTATTTTTGTTTCCAAAGGGGTTATTATTGTTCAACAGGCAGAAGTTGTAATTGTTGAAAGATTAGGTAAATTTGACAGAGTCCTTCAATCAGGGTTTAACTTTATTATTCCTGTTATTGAAGCTCCTCGTGCGATTGATTGGAAAACTGTTCAAAAAGGTTTTGACGGTTCAACTTATTCAATTATTCAAAAGAAAACAAAGATTGACTTAAGAGAAGCTGTTTACGATTTCCCTCGTCAGAATGTAATTACTAAAGATAACGTTTCTATTAGTATTAACGCGTTATTGTATTTTCAGATTGTTGACCCTAAATCAGCAGTGTATGAAATTCAAAATCTTCCTGAAGCTATTGAGAAACTTACTCAAACAAATTTAAGAAACCTTGTTGGTCAGCTTGATTTGGATGAATCATTGGTATCTCGTGATAAGATTAACCATGAATTAAGAGCAATTTTGGATGATGCTACAAATAAATGGGGTGTGAAGGTTAACAGAGTTGAATTGCAGGATATTATTCCTCCTCATGATATTCAATCAGCAATGGAAAAACAAATGAAAGCGGAACGTGACAGACGTGCTGCAATTTTAGAGGCAGAAGGTTTGAAAAAATCTGCTGTTCTTAAGGCTGAAGGTGAAAAAGAGGCTGCTATTAACAGAGCAGAAGGGGATAAACAGGCTAACATTTTACGCGCTGAAGGTGTTGCACAGGCAAGAATTCTGGAAGCTGATGGTGAAAAGGAAGCTATTCAAAGAATTATTTCTGCTTTAGCTGATAAAGGACAGCCTGATAAATACCTAATTGCTATGAAGTATCTTGAAACAATGAAGGATATTACAAGCGGACAGGATAATAAGGTTGTTTACATGCCTTATGAAGCAACAGGAATATTAAGTTCTGTTGATGGTATTAAACAAATGTTTGATAAGCAATAGATGCTTGTGCTATAATAAGCTTAAAAAGGAAGGGTATGTTATGAAAAAAGGAATATGTTTAGCTTTAATGCTTATGAGTATGGCAACTGCAGCTTTTGCTTACAGCTATGATACAAATTTACCATTGCCTGGTAAATCAATTGCTGATACAAAATTACAACAGGATTCTCTGTTCACTGTTTATATGTTTGGACATAGAATTGCGGCTCCTGATTGTCAGCATTTTTCAATTACTGATACTCAGGTATCTAAGGCAAAAGTTGATAATAAATGGCAGGAAGTATGGACGGTTCAAGCTTGTTCAAAATCTGCTAATATTCCTATTAACTTTGAGCTCAAGGAAACAGGTGCGACGTACGCAATTGACCCTATGGGTGTTAGAGTTACCAATAAATAAATATAATAAAGAATACCTGCTCAATTCGAGCAGGTATTTTTTTATCTTTTTTGCTTTTTACCAGGAGCCGCCGCCTCCGCCGCCATGACCGCCTCCGCTAAAGCCGCCTCCGCCGCCTGAGCTGCTGCTTGTTTGAATACCGCCGTTTGCTGTTGACGGAATAGATACGGAGTGCATTTTGGAAGTGAATCGATTAAATCTGTCGGTATTAAATCGGCTACCTCTGTACCAATCAGGATTTGCAGTCATAATACTTTCAAGTTGTTTTATCCATTTGTCGGATACTCCTAAAATATATGCATAAGGAAGAATGTTGTAAAAATAGCTTGGATTTTCTTTGACAAGACTTTCAAGTCGATGTTTTTCTGCAACTTCTATAAATTTCTTCAAACCTAAGAGTTGGGATAGTACTTGTTGTCCTAAACGGTTCTTTTTTGCCATTTGTTTTAGACAGATTAAAGAAATAATTATTCCCGTAATTCCTGTGCATATTACCGGTAACTCTTTAGTGTTTAAACCAAATTCCATGCATAATATTGATAAGGGTATCCCTCCAAAACCAAGTGCCCAAATAATTAGGAATGGATGGAATTGTTTTACGCATAACATAAAAATGGCGAATATAGGGAATAAAAATAGTATGTAATTATCAGGATTTATATAGAAATTGTAATTTGCAGCTGCGGATAGAGTTAATATAAACAGTCCAAATAAACATGATGTAACTATGAATTTATTAATAAACGATAGAGAGCTTTTTTCAAAATAGGAACTTCTATTTTTATTACATAATGTAATTATCTCTTCACATCTACGATAGAATGTGGATGATGTTTCCAAAGTTTTTAAACTCACGCTTGATTGTGAATTTTTAAATAAAGCTTCAAGGAAAAGTTTTTCAATTCTATTTTGTCCATCATATTCTTTAACTTTTGTGATTGAAAAATTATTATCTTGAGGTCTGTCATCTATTTGAATGTATCCTTTATCTGCAAGTTCAATTAAAAGTGCAACAAGTCCTCGTGTAGAGGCTTTTTCTTTAAATACTAATTCTGCTTCAATACTGTTAATTTCTTTTGGCGGGTAAAATGTTACAACAGGAGTAACGTGTTCGTCTTTACCATATTTAAACCAGATAAGAAACGGTATTAAGGTTAAAATAATTATTCCTATAATGGTATTCTGTTTTTTTGTGTTTTTGGCACCTATAAAATATCCTTCCGGAACTTCGATTCTTAGAGTTATTCCTTCTCTTGCTTTTAATAACTCTGTAGTTTCTCCGTAAAGTATGTTTCCTTTTTTTGAGTAGACTGCTCTATCTACGAAACCTGCGGTACCGTATTTACCTATTGATAAACCGGCTTTTGAAAAATCAAAATCTTTTGGCATGGTAACATTGAATGCAGCATGCTTTATTATAACGGGCCATTCTGTGCCGATAATATTAAAATAGAATTCATTTTCATTGTCAAAGATATTATAGTTATAACTAATTCTGTAATTTTGTGCTCCCTTTACCATAATATCAGGATTTCCAATTCTGAGATTCAATTCGGAATTGGAAATTGAGCGGGTGAATTCCTTATTAACACGAATATTAGATATATCAGCGTTTTTATAAGGTATTTTTCTATATATACCGTGAGACGGACTTGTAAAATAAACCTGAATATCTTCTGTAACATTAACACTTTTGTCTTCGTTTACATTGAGATTTACATTATAATCTTCTATATAAAAGTTTTCTGCAAAAGCTGTATTTGTAAAAAATAATGTAATTAATAATATAATTATTTTTTTCATTAAAATTCAACCTTTACGTTTTCTCTTTCATTATCATTTGCTTCAAACATTTTTTCAGGTTTTAAACCGAATAAGCTGCATATAATATTTGAAGGGAATACTTCTAAGAATGTATTGAGTTCTCTTACTGTACCGTTGTAGTATTTTCTTGAATTCGCTATATCATTTTCTAATTCGTTTAGTTGTTCCATTAAAGTTCTGAAATTTTCATTAGCTTTTAATTCAGGATAGTTTTCCGAAACTGCAAGTAATGAAGTTACAACAGTGTTTAATTCTTTATTTGCAACTAATTTCTCTTCATTAGTCATTCCTGAATAATTTTTTGCTCTTAATTCAGTTACCTTAAGAAACATATTTTCTTCATGTGAAGCGTACCCTTTAACTGTTTCAACAAGGTTTGGTACTAAATCCCAGCGTTTTTTTAAATAAACATCCATTGTTGAGAAAGCTTCTCTTACATAATTTCTAAGAGAAATCCCTCGGTTATAGACACCGATTGCATAGAAAACTATAACGATTGCGATTGCTAAAGTAAAATTAATATTCATATTTTCTCCTTTTTGGTAAATTATATTCTTTTTTAAGCTGTATATCATCATTTTGATAGTTGATTATGGTAGAATAAAAGAAAAAGGGGGAAGTTTTGGGTATTAAATTTGGAACAGACGGTTGGAGAGCAGTTTTAGATAAAGAGTTTAATTCAGAAAATGTTGAAAGAGTTACGCTTGCTATCGGCAAGTATGTAGCAGAAACTTTTGGATTTGATAAACAGATTATTATCGGATATGACCCGCGCAGAATGGCTGATGAGTATGCCCAATTAACTGCTAATCTTCTTTATCAAAAAGGATTTAAGGTTAAATTATCAGAACGTATTGTTCCGACTCCTGTTCTTGCATATAATGCTAAACACTTGAATGCGTGTGCAATTATGTTTACGGCTTCTCACAATCCGCCTGAGTATTTGGGGATGAAATTTATTCCTGATTATGCTGGACCTGCTACATCTGAGATTACGGATAAAATTATTGCTAATCTTGATTTGGAATACGGTTTTGGTGAAAGCGGAAGTTTAGAAAAAGTTGACTTTATGCCAGATTATTATGAGCATTTAAAAACTCTTGTTAATTTGGAGAAGATTAAAGGTTTAAATATTATTTTTGACGGGCTTTATTCTGCTTCTATAGGGTATTTTGATTATATTTTAAAGGATAACAATATTCCTTTTGAGAGTTTGCACATGGTGCATGATGTTAATTTTGGCGGTGGAATGCCTGATCCTAAGCCAAAGTATTTAAAAGATTTGATTGAGAAGGTTAAAAGTACTCCTAATGCTATCGGGCTTGCAAATGACGGTGATGCAGACAGATTTGGCGTGATTAATGAAAACGGGGAGTATGTTTCTCCAAATGAAATTATTGCCATTCTTTTAAAATACTTGCAGTCAAAAGGTGTTGAGGGTGCTGTTGTTAAAACAGTAGGCTCAAGCCTTCTTATTGATAATGTTGCAAAAAAACTCGGTGTTGATGTTATTGAGACCGCAGTCGGGTTTAAACATGTCGGAGAAGCAATGCGTCTGAATAAAGTTATAATTGGCGGTGAAGAATCCGGCGGGTTAAGTATTTCAGGACATATTCCCGAAAAAGACGGGCTTATCGCGAATCTTCTTATTATGGAAGTTATGGCGGTCACCGGTAAAACTCTGGTTGAGCTTCAAGATGAAATTTATGGGCTTGCAGGATGTAAATTCTATACAGATAGAATCGATTTAAAAACGGAAGATGTTAAACCAATTTTGGAACATTTTAAAGGTTTGAAAAAAGTTGGTGAATACAAAGTAACCGGCATAGATTTAAAAGACGGTGTAAAGCTAAGTTTAGGCGATAAAACAAAAATTTTAGTCCGTCCGAGCGGTACCGAGCCTCTTTTAAGGATATATTTTGAAACAGACAGTTTGGAAAAGCTTGAAGCCTTGAAATTGACAGTAGAACAAAAATAGTTTAAAATTAAAGATATATTAAGAGAGGATAGCGTATGCCAAATACAGATTCAATGCCCGTTGAGGTAATTATATTAACCGAAAACAATGATATTAAAGGTACTGTTTATGTTTCAAAAAGTATTGCCGAAAACAGACAGTTGACAGAGCTTTTAAATAATAAAGATCGTAGATTCTTAGCGGTTACTAATGTAGAAATTTATGCTAAAAATTCAAATCAACCTCCAAAAAGATATGAGTTTTTAGAAATTCACATGGATTCAATTTTGATGATTCATCCTACTTCTCAGGCGTTGTTTAAAGAAACTCCTAAAACACAGGAAGATATTGCACGCTTTAGAGAACTTAGAGCAAAATTGAACCAAACAAAACCATTCTAGAAAAGAGAAAAATATGCAAAATAATATTCTTAGAGATTCAAATATTACAAAAATCTTTTTAATTTATACCCAGCCAAACGGTTTGAAGAAAAAAGTTAACGTCAAACTTCGTTATATGGGTGATAAAGAATGTTATTTTGCAGGTGCGGTTACACCTAATTTTATGAAGCCTAAGCGTAAATCTCCTGTAGAAATTTTTGTTTATACTACAGATGGGGTTTATAAAGCTACAGTAAAAATTCTTGATACTAATTTGAATCTTAATGAAATTATGTATCAGGTTGAAATTCCAAAAACATGGAATTTTACCCAGTTAAGACAGGGCAGCCGTAAGAATGTTGTTTTACCGGGTTCGCTCAAATTTAATGACGGATTGGAAATCAATTTTGAAACACTTGATTTATCTGTCGGCGGATTCTCTTTCTTGACAGAAGAAAAAATTTCTTCAATTCATCAAAGATTCTCTGCTATCGCTACAATTGAGTTTCCTGCTGAGCTTTTAATTAATTACCCTGACAGAAAGCTTATTGCGGAAGTTAAATTTGTCAGAAACAAAGAAGATATAGAAGGCGAATTTGGAAAAACATTCTTTGCAATGAAGTTTGTTCAATTAACTCAGGATGAACAAATGATTCTTAAAAATTATCTTTTAAGTCTTGAATAATCGAATTTGACTTTGGGGAAAAAAGAACTAATAATATTGTATACATAGTCGAAGGTGTATAAATGAAACTTATTAACAGAATGAAAGTATTTGAACAAAAATATGTATTTTTGAGATGGGCAACGGGAGCTGAATACGGGAAAGTTGTTTATGTCGGAGATGATTATATTGAGTTTAATATTATCGATATAGACACTATGGAATACAGAGAAACTGTTATTATTAATTCCCAGCTTATATTGGAAGCTGTATTCGGCGGCCCTGATATTTCAAGAATTATTGCAGAAATATCTTCAATGATGGGGTAGGGGTACATAAAGAAGAACTTTGTATTACTTCAAAATTTGTAGTATAATCAGCGTATGGTAACTAAAGCTGTCACAGCTACAACGATTGGAATTAACTCTTATAAGATTGAAGTGGAAGTTGATGTAGTCAATTCACTCCCGAATATCAGTATTGTAGGGCTTCCTGACAGTGCGGTTAATGAAGCCAGAGAAAGAGTTCGTTCTGCTATTAAGAACTCGGGTTTTTCTTTTCCTTTGGGAAGAGTTATTGTTAACCTTGCCCCTGCGGATATTAAAAAAGAAGGTACAAATTTTGACCTGCCGATTGCAGTTGGGATTTTGAAAGAGCAAGGTGTAAATATTCCCGACAATAATGAGATGGCTTTTATTGGAGAACTTTCCCTTGATGGTTCTTTGAGACATATTAACGGGGTACTTCCGCTTGTTGCGGGGTTGAAAGAACAAGGGATTACAACTGTATTTGTTCCTGAAAAGAATGCGAAAGAAGCTGCTCTTGTTCAGGGTGTGCACGTATTTGGTGTAAAACATCTTGGTGATTTAGTTGCACATTTTGCGGATTCTCCGCTTAAAGAAACCGTAGTTGATATAAATAGATATCTTGTTGAGCAGGCTGAAAATGATTATGTTTTCGATTTCAAAGATGTAAAAGGACAGCAGAAAGCTAAGCGTGCTTTGGAAATTGCTGCCGCAGGCGGGCATAATATTCTAATGTCGGGTTCTCCGGGTTCAGGTAAAACAATGATGGCAAAGTGTATGGCATCTATTCTTCCTCCTTTGGAATTAAAAGAAGCATTAGAGTTAACTAAAATCTATAGTATTAGCGGACTATTGAGTCCTGATGAACCTTTAATGACAAAGCGCCCTTATCGTGCTGTTCACCATACTGCATCCGCAACAGGAGTTATTGGTGGAGGTTCAAACCCTAAACCGGGGGAAATCACGCTGGCACATAGAGGAGTTTTGTTTCTTGACGAGATGGTTGAGTTTCCGCGTCAGGTGCTTGAGGTGTTAAGGCAGCCGCTTGAAGACGGTGAAGTTACAATTTCCAGAACTAAAAATACGATAAAATATCCTTGTAACTTTATTCTTCTCGGTGCAATGAATCCTTGTCCTTGCGGATACTTGGGTGACAGAGAAAAACAATGTATCTGTACGGATGTTCAGGTGCAGAGATATCGTGCAAGACTTTCGGGACCTTTGTTGGATAGAATTGATTTGATTATTGAGGTTCCGCGATTAACAACAGAAGAGTTAATGAATACCAAATCAGAAGCTGAATCTTCTGCAAAAATAAGAGAGCGTGTAATAAGAGCAAGAAAAGTTCAGGCAAAGCGTTATGAAAATGAGGGGATTCTTACAAACTCCGAACTATCTGCAAAGATGATTAAAAAATATTGTGTGTTAGATGAAAAATCTGAGCAGATTTTAAAAATGGCTGCTCAGAAATATCAACTTTCGGGAAGAAAGTATAACAGAGTATTGAAAATTGCACGTACAATTGCTGATTTGGCTGAGTCAGAGAATATTAAGGCTGAACATTTGACTCAGGCTCTGCAATACCGCGGTTAAACAGTTCTTTCTGCAAGTTCTTTGTCCATAAGGTATAATGCCACTTTGTCATCACCAAAGAGCTCAAGCCGTTTAATTATGTTTTTAACGGTTTCTTCTTCTTCGACTTGTTCCGAGATATACCAGTCAATAAAGTTAAGAGTTGTTCTGTCGCATTCTTCTTCTGCATGTTTTGCAACGGTCATAATGGCGCGGGTTATACATTTTTCGTGCTCATAAATATGATTAAAAATTGACAGAATTCCTTGAAATTCAAATTCGGGTGTGCGGATTTGTTTTAGAGTTACAAAGCTGTTGCAGTTAATCAGGTAGTCGAAAATCTTAAGTCCGTGCTCAACTTCTTCTCTTGCCTGATGTTTCATCCATGAAGCAAAACCGTTCAGACCAAGTTCCTTTAAATATGCTGACATTGAAAGGTATAAGTAGCCCGAATAGAATTCTTTATTAATTTGTTCGTTTAGTATTTCGTTAATTGCTTCGCTAATCATTTTTATTCTCCCATAATCCGTGAATATTACAAAGTTCAAGTGCTTCAATATCTTCATCAAGGCAGCTGATATCAAACTCTGCTTTTTCACCCGGATTGAAATATTTTACGTGTAAACATGATTTATCTTTTTTATAAACTTCGATAAATTGAATATAGTGCTCCGGTAACATTGGATGATGTTTTAGAGTAACATATCGTTTGCCTTCCATCATTTCGATTTCGGGAGTATGTTTTTCAGCTATTTCGTTTGCTTCTTCTTGATGCTGCGGGATTAAGTGTTCCATTGACTGTCCGCAGCAGACGAGCTCGCCTTCTCCTGCTAAGATAACTTGAACAAGGTTTCCGCAGATGTGGCATTTGTATAGTTCTAATTTTTCAGTCATAGCAAAATCCTTTCTGCTACATAATAACATTTACCTTGAAGAGTTCATTGTACTAACGGGTAATTTATGCTACTATTTGTAGTATGACAAACTTTTTTAATAATGCATCGGGAGCTCCTTCAACTCCGATTGAGACGCAGTATGATGATTTAAAAAATAACTATAGACAGATTTTTATGCTTGCAGCAGACCAGATTCGTGCGGCAGTAGATAAATTTAAACCTGAAAATCCTTGTGCTGCTTGTGTTATTAAAGATTGCAAAGTTGAAACAAAAGACGTATTTACAGATTATCCGGTTGGTTGTGCTTACAGAGATTGGCAGATGCAAATTCTGACATTTTTAGCCGGTGATTACAGACAGAAATTGAAACAGGATTATAAATCCATAATGGATAAAAAATCAGAATGCGAATGTTCAAAATGCGGAAATTGCTGTCGTCTTGCTACAAGTGAGCATTCTTATGACCAGCTTAAGCAGAGAGCTATGCGCGGTGATAAGTTCGCAAGAGATTTCGTTTCTGTTTTTGTACCTTATAAAACAGAGGAAGAAGCAAGACTTGCAAATCCTGAGTTCTTTAAATTGTTGGAAGAGACAATGGAAGACCAGAAGGTTTTTTATTATCATTGTCCAAAAATCAATGGAAATGAATGTTCGGATTATGAAAACAGACCTGATGTCTGCAAAGATTTTCCGCATAATCCGCTTAAGCTTTTGCCTTCAACCTGTGCATTTAATGCTTGGAAAAATGCAGTTGCTAAACAATCAATGCTTCTAAAGGCAAAAACAGATATTATAGAATTTTACAAAAATAAGCTGGGCTAGGGGTAAATATATTTTAGCTTGTAGATAAGTATTACAAGATGGACGTGAGAATGTTAACTTTATCAGGATTAAAATTACAAGAATTAGAACAATTAATGGAAGAATTTGGCGCAACAAAGTTTCGTGCCAAACAGATTCATAACTGGATTTATACAAAATCGGTTTCTACTATTGATGAAATGACCAATCTTTCTAAAGATTTTAGAGAAGAACTTAAGCAAAAAGCGGTTGTAACAGAAACTAAAATAAAAGTTAAACAGGTTAGTACTGACGGAACGATTAAGTATTTAATCGAATATCCTGATGGAGAATGTGTAGAAACGGTTCTTATGCGTTTTGATAACCGTGCAAATCTTACTGCCTGTGTAAGTTCTCAGGTTGGCTGTGCTGTTAACTGTTCTTTCTGTGCTACGGGAAAACGCGGGTTTATCAGAAATCTTACTTATGCGGAAATCATTGAACAGGTTTTAACAATACAGCGCGATACAGGGTTGAAGGTTACAAATGTAGTATTTATGGGGCAGGGTGAACCTTTATTGAACCTTAAAAACGTATTAAAAGCTTTGGAAATATTTAATGATGATTTCCAAATCGGTGCAAGAAGAATTACAATTTCTACAAGCGGAATTGTTCCTAAGATTAATGAACTTGCTGATGCTGAATTGCAGTCAACACTGGCTATTTCTCTGCACGCTCCTAATCATAAACTGAGAGCGGAATTGATGCCTATTGAGAATAAGTATCCGATTGATGAGCTTAAAAAAGCATTGCTTAATTATGTTGAAAAAACAGGAAGAAGAATCACTGTTGAGTATATTTTAATCCACGGATTTAATGATATGCCTCAAGCGGCTAAAGAGCTTGCGCTGCTGCTTCGCGATTTGAAATGTAATATTAATTTGATACCGTATAATTCTGTAGATGATACTAAATACAAAAAATCTACGAATAATGATATTATGCAATTTAAGTATTTGATGGAGCATTCGGGTAAAAAAGTTACTGTTCGTCTTGAACGCGGTGCTGATATTGATGCGGCTTGCGGTCAATTGAGAGGTAAAGCTGTTATTAATGAATAATGTTTTTCAAAAGAATATTTCTGCTCTTGCGGTGAAGAATCATAAACTTGCTCTGAGATTGCAGGCATATATTCCGACTGACGTGCCGCAGCTTGTTCAGACAAACGGATATAACCTTTCGTATAAAGGTAAATTGATTCATAATCCTCAAAATCCGCTTGCCGAAGCGCAGGAGATTTTTTCTTATGCAAAAAATGAGCCTGTTTCTATACATCTTGTGTACGGTTTGGGGTTAGGGTATTTGTTTCAGGTAACGGCTCTAAACTCAAAGGGTGCGGTTATTTTATACGAACCTGATTTGAATATTCTGAAAATTGTTTTATCACTGGTTGATTTTTCTAATGATTTCTTGAAGTCGAATGTTTTTGTATGTACTGATTATGACGAAGTTTCGCTTGCTATTCATCAAAAATCAGGCATGCAGAATACCCCTGAGATGCTAACTTTGCCTACGCAGATGCAGACAGAAGGTTTTGAAGAACTAGTAGGAAGATTGAAAGATACAATTGGTGCTTACAGTTTAGATTTAAAATACACTAAAGAAAAGTTTTATCCCTCTTTGAAAATGCTTTTGAAGAACATTCATAATTTGTTTGAAGAAACTCCTCTTGCACATTTTAAGGATGCTTATAAGGGTAAAACCGCTGTTGTGGTTTCAGCCGGACCGACTTTGGACAGGAATATTGAAACGCTAAAAAAATACAGGGATAAATATATTTTGTTTGCAGTGGGAACTGCTTTAAAAACATTGAATGCAAACGGAATAAAACCTGATTTTTTATCAATTATTGAAACCTTTGATTCTTCCAAACAACTTGCGGGAGTAGATTTAAAAGATGTTTATTTTATAACCGAGCCTTATTCCAATCCTAATTTAAGAAAGTTTGAATTTAAACGCAGATTTTCGCATATTGCTTCTAATGTTCCTATAAATAAGTTTTGGGCAGAGATTTGCGGAGAAAATATTGATGAATATTTTTCAAAAGGAACAGTTTCTTATACGGTTTTAAATTCGGCGAGAATACTGGGGTGTTCTAAAATTATTCTTGTCGGTCAGGATTTGGCTTATATCGAAGGGCAGTGTTACAGTAAAGACTCTGCTTATAAGGATTTGGTTTGTGCAAAAAATCCGGATCGCGGAAATTGGGAGATTACGGCAAAAGATTTTGAAGCTTTTGCAAATGCACTTTCTAATTCTCCTGATTTAGAAAAAAGAAAACAGGCTGCTCAAAGACGTTTAACTAATTTGAATAATTCTTTGCATTTTGTTAAAGGTATTACGGGTGAAATGATTCCGACAGAAGCTGTTTATGCGGCTTTTGTTGCTCCGCTTCAGGAATTTGCGCATAAGTTTAACGATAGAAAATATATAAATACATCACTGGTCGGTGCTCAGCTTGACGGATTTGAGAATCTGAATCTGGAAGTGGCATTGGAGGATTCAGAGCTGATTGAGAATATTAATTTAGAGTCTGAATTTAAGTATAATAAAGAGAAAATTTTAACTAATTTAGATTCAAAATTTGCAGAACTTAAAGAGGCTCAAAAATTAATAGATGAAGGTAAGCGTTATGTGAAAGCGCTCAATAATGATTTGAAACGCTATCGGAATGCTACTGTTGAAGTATTAAAAGCTTTGAAAAAACTTTCTGAATGCTATATCTCGCTATCTGTTGACTTTACTCAAAAGTCAAAGTTATTTGATTTTATTACTACATCAGATAGAATTGATTTGGATTATGAGATGAAAATGGTTCAGAAATTTGATGTTGAAACAGTTACAAATATATGTAATAAGATTTCTGAGTATTATAATAATGCTGAAAAAAGGATAAAAGAAGTAAATGAAAGTTTTAATACAAAGGGTTAAAAACGCATCTGTTATAATTGACGGAGAGTTGTATTCGGCGATTGATAAAGGAATTCTTGCTCTTGTCGGTATTGAAAAGGGCGATACTTTAGAACAGGTTCAGAAATCTGCTAAAAAAATTACAGGATTAAGAATATTTCCCGATAATGAAGGCAAAATGAACCGTTCACTTATTGATGTAGACGGCGAAATGCTTATTGTTTCACAGTTTACTCTTTGCGGTGATTGCAAAAAAGGTACGCGTCCGAGTTTTGATAAATCAGCAGAACCTAAAATCGCAAATGAGCTGTATGAAAAATTTATTGAAGAAGTTGCGTCTTACGGTATAAAAACAGCGCATGGCAAATTCGGTGCAATGATGGATGTAGCTTTGGTTAATGACGGCCCTGTGACTTTTATGATTGAAATGTAATTCGTATCGTTGCAAAACTTTACAATTTGTGATAGGATTGTAAAGAAGAGAGATGAGGTATATTCAATGAGCGAAGGACATTGGATTGTAGATAGAGTTATTATGGGGCACAATATGTCCTTTAATATGGATACACTTGTGACAATGTGGGCTGCAATGGCTTTTTTGCTTATTGTTTCTTTTATTGCAACAAGAAAATTATCAATTTTTCCGTCTAAATTGCAGTTGGTGTTTGAATCAATTTTAGGATATTTCAATAATCTTATTAACGGAATGATTCATGAAGGCGGAAGAAAGCATTTTCCGCTTATTGCTTCTCTGTTTTTGTTTATTGTGACAGCTAACCTTATGGGGCAGCTTCCTTTAAAAATGATTGAACTTAAACACGGTGAGATGGCATCGCCTACCAATGATATTAATTTGACTGCGGGGCTTGCGGTAATTGTACTTGTTTATTATGTAATTGCAGGTTTGATTAAGAAAAAGGGTAAATTTTTATTGCACGAATTTTCGTTTGTGGGAATAATTTCAATGCTTGTTGAGATTTTGGAATTAGTAACAAGACCTCTTACTCTTGCATTACGACTTTTTGGTAATATTTTGGCTGGTGAAATCCTTATCACGGCTCTTTTGGGGCTTTGTGCCTGGGGATTGCCTCTGCCGATTATGTTTTTTGAAATATTGGTTGCATGTGTGCAGGCGTTGGTGTTTACGATGCTGACTACTGTTTATATTGCAACAGCAGTGAATGATAGTCACTAGGGGTAAATGAATTTTTACCTTGAGGATTACAAAATATAAAATAATAATAAAAACGCGAACCAGCGCGGAGTCTGTTCAAGAGGCGCACGGACGGATAATAAAATAAACTGGTAAGGTTACATAATGTGCGCCGACCAAAGGATGAAAAATATGGAAGAAGTAAAAACAATTTCTGATTTAGCACAATTGGGTGCAGGTATTGCAATGGGTTTTGGTGCAATCGGTGCAGGTCTTGGTATCGGTTTTGCAACAAAAGGTTTGATGGATGCTATTTCAAGACAGCCTGAAATTGCAGGTAAAGCAGTTGGTTTCTTCCTTGTTGGTGCTGCTCTTGCAGAAGCTTGTGCGATTTACGCATTAGTTATTGCTATGAAGTTATCAGGTATGATGGGGTAGGCGAAGCCTACTCTTAAATTTGGTCGGTTGACATTGGTGTAGATTACAAGTTTGCTTAAATATTACAGGTCAACCTCAAAGTATGACGACAAGAAATAGGTAAAATAATGGAGTTTAACGCTACTTTTCTAGTAACAATTATATCTTTTATAATGTTTGTCTTCTTGATGAACAAGGTTTTGTATGCGCCTATCTTGAATATTATGGAAGAGCGTAAGAATTTTGTTGACGGGAACTATAATTCCGCTAATGAAAACGATGCAAAATCAGAAGAGTTGACTCATCAAAAAGAAGAAAAACTTGCAGGTGCTAAAGATGAAGCCCGCGGAAAGTATGTTGAAACTCTTGACGGTTACAAAAATCAAAAGTCTGAAATGGTTACAGAAGCTCAAAATTCTGCTAAGAATGAAGTAGAGCAGGCAAAGGCGGATTTGCGTCAGCTTTCCGATGATGTTAAGAACGGACTTAAGTCTTCAATGACAGGTCTGGCAAATGATATTGTAGAAAAGGTTATCGGATACAGAAGTGAAGTTAATGGTTTTGATGATAACAAAGTTAATGAAGTATTATGGGGAAGTAAATAATAATGTTTGAAGAAATAGTAGGTTATATAGCAAGAACAAATTTATTTAACTTCATAATATTTTTGTCTATCATAATTTATCTTGCGATTAAAATGGATGTTAAGGGTAAATTAGAGGATTCCCGTGCGAGCGTTGAATCTGAGATTGAAGAGTCCAAGACTGTTAAGGCTGAATCTGAAACCAGATTGAGTGCTATTGAAGAAAGTATGGTTCATATTGAAGAGGAAATTGAGTCAATATTAACCAAATCAGAAGAAAATGCGAAGCTTGTCGGTGAAAAAATTATTCAGGATGCTGAAAAGAATGTAATTGTTATTCGTGATAATGCGGGTAAGGCAATTGAAAACAGCAGAATGATTTTGAAAAATGATTTGATTAAAAAAGCTGCTCTTGCTTCTGTAGAAGTAGCAAAATCACAAATTCTAAACGAATTGAATGCAAATCAGGGGCTGCATGATAAATTAATTGAAGAAAGTATTAATGCAATAGAAGGGGTTCAACTATGAAAACACAAAATTGCGAACTCGTTTCTAAGAGATGGGCGCAAGCTTTGATGGAGCTTGCTCAGGAAGATGAAAATATTTCCAAAGAAGATATTCTTGATGATTTGAAGGAAATCGCTGAAACAATCGATTCTTCCGAAGAGTTATCAAATGTTATTAATAATCCGTCGGTATCTGTGGAAGAGAAACAAATTGTTTTATGCAAACTTTTCCAAAATAATGTAATGCCGATTGTTTATAATTTCTTGTATGCACTTAATTTGAGAAAAAGAATTGATATTATTTCTCAGATTGCTGTTGAGTTTGAAAAAGAGCTTGAAAGAATTAAAAATATTGCGCGTATTAGAGTTACATCGGCTATTGATTTAGCGGATGAACGCAAGAATGATATTAAAAATAAGATTGCAGAAAGACTGAGCAAAGATGTTGTTGTTGATTGGAATGTCGATAACGATATTATTGCAGGGTTAATTTTTAATATTGATGAAACTGTTATTGATAATAGTATTCGTCATAAATTAGAAGATCTAAGTAAGAATATAATAAAAGGGTAAGGAGAAAAATGGCAGTAATAAATCCTGATGAAATCAGCTCTATATTAAAAGAGAATATCAGAAACTACGAAGCTAAAGCCGAAGTTTCCAATGTTGGAAGCGTTCTGGAAGTAGGTGACGGTATTGCTCGTATTTACGGGCTAAGAAATGTTATGTCAAACGAACTTGTTGAGTTTGTTGACGGAAGAGGTACTCTAGGTATTACATTAAACCTTGAAGAAGACAATGTCGGGGTTGTAATTCTTGGTGAATACACTCATATTAAAGAAGGTATGGCTGTAAAAACAACAGGACGAATTGCTTCAGTTCCTGTAGGTGATGCTTTAATAGGAAGAATTGTAAGCCCTACGGGTGCACCGATAGATGGTAAAGGTGAAATTATTACCGATAAAACCCGTCCGATTGAAAGAGTAGCTCCTGGGATTGTTGCAAGAAAATCAGTACATGAGCCGCTACAAACAGGTTTGACATCAATTGATGCTTTGACACCTATTGGACGCGGTCAGCGTGAATTGATTATCGGTGACAGACAAACAGGTAAAACTGCTATTGCAATTGATACAATTTTGAACCAAAAAGGCGGAGATGTAATCTGTATTTACGTTGCTGTTGGTCAAAAGGCTTCAACAGTAGCTCAGTTAGCTAAAACTCTTGAAAAACACGGCGCAATGGATTATTCAATCATTGTTTCAGCTACAGCTAACGAAGCAGCTCCGCTTCAATATATCGCACCGTTTGCGGGTGTTGCTATTGCAGAAGAGTTTATGGAACAAGGTAAACACGTTCTGATTGTTTATGATGATTTGACAAAACACGCACAGGCTTATCGTGCAATGTCATTGCTTCTTAAAAGACCACCCGGACGTGAAGCTTATCCCGGGGATGTATTCTATCTTCACTCAAGATTATTGGAACGTGCGGTTAAATTGTCTGATGAATTGGGCGGCGGAAGTATTACAGCGCTTCCGATTATTGAAACTCAAGCAGGTGACGTTTCTGCGTATATTCCAACAAACGTAATTTCAATTACTGACGGTCAGATTTTCTTGGAAACATCTTTGTTCAACTCTGGTGTGAGACCTGCGATTAATGCCGGTATTTCTGTATCACGTGTAGGTGGTGCAGCTCAAACTAAAGGTATTAAACAAGTTGCGGGTAAACTTCGTCTTGACCTTGCACAATTCAGAGAATTGGAGGCGTTTGCTCAGTTTGCTTCTGATTTGGATGCTGCTACTAAGAAACAGCTTCTTAGAGGTCAAAAGTTGACAGAAGTTCTTAAACAGCCTCAATACAAACCGTTGTCAGTTGCTCAGCAGGTAACAATTTTGTTTGCGGCTAACGAAGGTTTCCTTGATGAAGTTGATAACAAGAAAATCAGTGATTTTAAAACCGGTTGGTTTGAGCATTTTGAAGCAGCTATGCCTGAATTGAATAAAAGATTAAATGAAGGCGATAAGTTGTCTGATGAAGACAAAGAGGCTTTGAAATCCGAACTTGAAACTTATGTGAAAACTTTATAAGGAGGATGAACTTATGAAATGCTATAACCACCACGATAGAGACGCATTTGGCGTTTGCAAAATCTGCGGAAAAGGACTTTGTCTTGAATGTATTGATAAAGATTCAGAAGTAGTGATTTGTGCTAAAGAACACGGAAGAACCATTATTTCCGACAAGGTGCTTAATATTTTATTTATTATTGTTGGTCTTTACTGTTTTGTATCAACAGTAATCGATGAATTCGATTTTGCAAAAATACTTCTTGGTATTGTAGCACTATCTATTGGTATCGGCGGATTTACAAAATCTAAGAAAAAAAGTTAGTTATTAAAGGTCGCAATTTGCGACCTTAAAACAAGTATAAATGAACAAACTGATTGAAGTGAAAAATTTAATATATGAAATTAGAGGATTCAAGGTTATGTTGGATAGTGACCTTGCAAGTTTGTATGAAGTTCCTACAAAAAGATTGAATGAAGCTGTAAAACGTAATATTACGAGATTTCCTGTTAATTTCATGTTTCAACTTTCTAATGAAGAACTTGATTCTTTGAAGTCGCAATTTGCGACCTCAAAGAAAGGTCGTGGTGGAAGAAGAACTTTGCCTTATGTTTTCACGGAACAAGGTGTTGCAATGCTTTCAAGTGTTTTGAACAGTGAAAAAGCTATACAGATTAATATTCAAATAATGAATACATTTGTTCAAATGAGACAATGGGCAATCGAAAATAAGGATTTAGCAAGAAGGGTTGCAGAATTAGAAAATTATTTTATTGAACATTGTAATGATAATAAAAGTGATATGAGAGAAATATATGAAGCAATAGATTTGCTTATGGACAGGACAAAGCCGGTACGAATAGGATTTGTTTCAGAAGGAAAATAAAATGCCAAACTTAAAAGATATTAAAAGCAGAATATCAAGTGTTCAAAACACTAAAAAAATAACCAAAGCAATGAAGATGGTTGCAGCGGCAAAGGTTAAGAAAGCTGAAAATACTGTTAAGGCTTCAAGACCGTTTTCTGATGAATTATTACATTTATTCAGAAGAATGCTGGCGACTGTCGGCGAGTATTCGACTGCAGGTTTGAAAGTTACCCGCGGGCTGGATAATTATCCTGTGCTTCTTGAAAGACGTGAAGTTAAAACGGAAGGTTTGCTTGTAATTACTTCAAACAAAGGTTTAGCAGGTGCTTACAATGCTAATATAATCAAAACTACTTTGAAACGTATCAAAGAAAATACTGAAAAAGGTATTAAAACAGTTATTTATCCAGTGGGACAGAAGGCTGTTTCAGGATTTAGGCATAAAGCAGGTAATTATGAATTACGTGAAGGTTATATCAGTGTTGCGAATGACCCTACTGCAACAGGTGCTAATATAATTGCGGAAGATATTGCCGAGGATTTTGTTAATGGCGAGATTGATAAAATTGATATTATTACAACTCATTTTAATAATATGATGTCTTATAATATTGTTGACTGGGAAGTTTTGCCGGTTGAGATAGAAAAAGCAGAGGTGCACGAACTTGACCCAGTAATGGAGTTTGAACCTTCTGCTCATGCAGTTTTACAGCAGTTGGTTCCTATGTTTATTACGAATTCTATTTTTCAGGCGCTTCTTGAAGCAAATGCGAGTGAGTTGGCATCTCGTATGACAGCAATGTCAGCGGCATCCAATAACGCGGAAGAAATGATTTCGACTTTGACGGTTGATTATAACAAAGCTCGTCAGGCAGCTATTACACAAGAGCTTGTGGAAATTGTGTCGGGAGCTTCGGCGATATAAAGTTTAGCGGCGGGTGTTGTGAAACAACACCCGCCGCTTTTTTCACTATCTATCTTACGTCTTTAAGTGAATCCGAAAGTTTTAATATATTTTTTTGTAATTTTTCTTTTAATTGAGGATCTTGGAGAAACTTAAGAATAGTTTCTCTGTCTCCATTCATCAGATAGGATGTTGCATCCATCCTGATTTGCGGGTGCAGTACTGAAACTCCTAAAAATGCTCTGCCGTCGCGTTCTGCATCGCGTTCAACAAATAGAGCTATATTGCTTCCGAAAAAGTCAGGTTCTTTGCCTGCTTCAAGGTTTTCTGCAAAGTCTCTGAAGAATCCTTTGTCAGGGATTTCGCGCTCAACTCTGCCTTTTATGATTTCAATTATTTTATCCAGTTCTGAAGATATGTCCATTTTTTTGCCGCCTTTAGTCCAAGGTTGTATTTTTATGTTATTCAAATAGTTATTATATTTTATCATATTTTTACCTTTTTAACTATGCTGCGCATTCAAAATGTCTGACAAAACCGACTTCAAGTTCTTTTTGTAAAGCATGGTCAGCTTCGTGTAATGCTTTCATGCTTTCTTCCGAAAGAACTTTCGGAAATTGGGACGGAAGCTGCGGTTTTACGGCAGGAAGTCCTAATTCTATTCTGTTGTAGTAATTATAACAGCCTTCAAGGTATTGGTTATAAATTTTGTATTCATCATCGCTTAATTTAGTAACAGCTTCTTTGAATTCGTTAAAACTTTCCCCAAGTGTATTTTTGCCTTGTCTCAAATCGTAGGCGATGTGCTCATATTCACCGATAATATTAGTTTGTTCTCCTCTGAATTGGATTTCTCCAAGAGCTCCGTTTTTGTGAACAACATTCATTTGAGCGGTTCTGTATCCCGAATTTTTGATTGATTTTGAGGAAAGTTTTTCTATTTGCTTATCAGGCCACCTGCCGCTTAAACCTCTTGCGTCGGAAATGATAACAACTCCGGAGTCTTCTCCTAAAGCCATTGCAAGCTGTCGAATCTGATTGTTGCTGAATTCGGCGAGCCCGTGAGGGCCGCGGTAATTGTTTATTTCGGTAATATTAATCGGCAAAACATCTTCGCTTTTCAGACGTTTGATTAAATCATCTCTAAAGAGACCGCTTGTTTCCAGTTCTTGAAGTGTTGTTTCTCCTTTGCTTATTCGGTTTTTAAGAATACCCAGCGTTAGTTGGTCAACAACTTCTTTAGAACGGGCTTCAACAAGAGGACGTGCGAATTCTTCAAATAGTTCAAATCCTTTGTTTGCTTCTGTTGCGGACATAGGTTCCTGATAAATATATTTTCTTAAAAGATTAGCTTCTTCGGTTGAAAGTTTTTGGTTTGTAATCATTGTTTCGATTTTTGCTGGGCTTAATTTTTCCAAAGAATTAGTGATTACGCGCGAGCCGATACCGTCTTCGATACATGCGACTGCATCTTGAATCGATGTAAAGGTTTGGTTCTCCGCTTTCCCAAGACCGCGTTCAAGTTTTGTATAAATTGACATTGCGCCTTTTGGACGGTTTTGTATTGTTTTTACTGTTGCCAATTTGTCAAACATTGCAAACATTTCGTTTCTTGCACCGTTTTGCTGCGATTTTAATAATTCTTCAACAAAAAGAGAGGCATCTCCCAGTGAGGCTTCTGCTTCACGAGTTAGTTTTCCGCCTTCCATTGAGCAGGTGAATGTTTCAATTGCTTTTGGTTTAGTATGCGCTAAAATACTTTTGCCGGGTTTGACAAAAAACTTTGCTACTGTTTCTATAAGTTGTGCTTTTCCCATAATATCCCTCAGTTATATAAAGTTTTTTTAATTAAGGAAATTGCTTGTTATGTAAAATTATGTAACGTAATTTCTGTTTCTGGTATAATACAATCAAATAAATAAAAGGAGAAGTCATGCTAGAACTATTGAAAAAGAGTGCGATGGATCAATCCAGAGCTATCCAAAATAAAGAAGTTTCAGCTGTTGAGCTTACAAAAGCTTCATTGGAAAGAATTAAATCTCTTGATGAAAAATTAGGTGCATTTAATTCTACTACAGAAGAAATTGCTCTCGAAACAGCAAAAAAAGTTGATGAGAAAGTTGCAAAGGGTGAAGAATTACCTCTTCTTGCAGGTGTTCCTCTTGCCTTAAAAGACAATATGAATCTTATTGGTTCTAAAACAACAGCTTCAAGTAAAATTCTTGAAAACTTTGTTTCACCTTATAACGCAACTGTTACCCAAAAATTATTAGAAAACCTTGTTCCAATAGTTGGTAAAGCTAATCTGGATGAATTTGCAATGGGTTCATCTAACGAAAACTCAGCATTCAAAAAAGTTCATAACCCTTGGGATTTGAACAAAGTTCCCGGCGGTTCATCAGGCGGTTCGGCTGCTTCTGTAGCTTCTTGTGAAGCTACTCTTGCTTTGGGTTCCGATACAGGCGGAAGTATTCGTCTTCCTGCAAGTTTCTGCGGTATTGTCGGTATGAAACCTACTTACGGTAAAGTTTCAAGATATGGTTTGATTGCTTTCGCATCTTCTCTTGACCAAATCGGTCCATTCTCAAGAACTGTTGAAGATTCGGCTGCTTTATTAGAAGTTATTTCAGGATATGATAAACACGATTCAACATCTTTAAAATTACCTGTAGAAAACTACAGAAATTCTCTAAACAACGATATTAAAGGTATGAAAATCGGTGTGGTTAAGGAACTTATTTCAGAAGGTTTATCACCTGATGTTGAAAAAGCAATGAAAGCAGCTATTGAAACATACAAATCTTTAGGCGCTGAAATTGTTGAAATTTCCCTGCCTAATCTTAAACATTCAATCGGTATTTACTATATTCTTGCAACAGCTGAATGTTCATCTAACTTAGCAAGATTTGATGGTGTAAGATACGGTCACAGAACCGAGGATGCTTCTAATCTTCTTGAAATGTACTGCAAATCAAGAGCAGAAGGTTTCGGGCCGGAAGTTAAACGTAGAATAATGCTTGGTACTTATGCATTATCATCAGGTTACTATGATGCTTACTACAAAAAAGCTCAGCAGATGAGAAGAGTTGTAACAGAAGATTTCTTGAAGGCATTCTCACAGGTTGATGCATTGATTTCTCCAACTTGTCCTAATACAGCATTTGATTTAGGTTCAAGAACAGAAGATCCGCTTGCAATGTACTTGACTGATATTGCGACTATTTCCGCAAACTTGGCAGGTATTCCTGCAATGTCAATTCCTGCGGGATTTGATGCGGATGGTATGCCAATCGGTTTACAGATTATGTCACCTCAGTTGACAGAAGCTAAATTGTTTAATATTGCTTATAAGTTTGAACAAGAACACGATTATTACAAGCAGTTACCAAATATTTAAAAAAAAAGAGGGCTAAACCCTCTTTTTTTAGGCAAAAATTTTTCTTGACAGATTTTAGGTTAGTATGATTTACTCTAAAAAATTGCAAACACATATTCCAATAACCGTTCAAAAAATAAAACAATCAGACATACCGTGCTTTGGACGTTTTACAAGTTATATGGTGAAGGATGGAAAAATTCCTGTTGGTAAAGTTGATTTGAGAGATACTTTTACGGGAGTTCATGTAGAGTTTATTGAAAATATGAATCCTCAATTGTATTCAGGTTTTGGGACTGTTGCAGATCAAATCGAAGTAGAACATTGTTTGAATCGTGGATTGGATTTTTTTGAAATCAAATCTTCTGCCGGATTAAATTCTCATGCTCTGCATTATCTTCGCGGAAAACGCTTTGAAGACGAAGCTATTAATGAAGAAGTAAGAAAGACGATAGATTCAACACCTGTCGGGCACAAATTTGATACTGAAAAACTTGGACCGCAAAAAATGTTTATGCCTTGGGATATGATTGAAAAATATTTGGAAATTATAAAAAAGTGTCCGCTTTTAAAAAAATAATTAGTTGCTTTTACCGGCTCTATAACCGCAATATGAATAAATAAACGGCAGAGCTTTTTCTAAATGCAGATTTTGGGCAAAAGGGAATTTTGCAAGCACAAGAACGCCCAGCATATCATCAAGGTTGGCAAGTGAATCTTTTAAGTCTAATTTTCTGTCAGGATATTTATCTTTAGGGTCACAAATAAGGTTTGAAACAGAAGCTGCTCCGTGCATACCGATTAAAAGTGCACCTGCAATGGATGCAGCTTTTGCAGGTATATTATTTAGCTTTGGAGTGGTTTCGCATAGTCTTATCGTTGCACCTGTAAGCCATGTCGGAATTGCTGCGTTTAAAAATTGAAATAATCCTTCTCTTGCTTTTGCAGAATTTGTCTTGCGGTCATTTCCTATCATACCGGCAGTTACACCTCCCAGAATCGGTGTTCCTGACAATAGAAGCATATCAGCCATTTCATATTTTAGCTTGAAAGGATTTTTAACACCCTGTTTTTTCATCATCATTGCCATCGGTACTGCTACTCCGATAAGAGAACCTACAGCAGATTTTATTTTATCCTGAGGAGTGGCTTTTCTTGTCTGCCTGTTTCTTCTCAGAAAGTATACGTTTGGTTGATATGTTTGTATCTCATTCATTATGTCTATATAATAAACTGAAAAAATATTTTTTGATACTATCCTCTTGAATTGTAACATAGTACTTTACATAAAAGTTTATAACTTTTATAATACTGATATGTGGGAGGATAAAAGTTGATTATAATTGAAAAACCTTATGTGTCGGAATTTTTGATTGACAGTATTGTTAAAAACGACTGGACTGTTTTGGAAAATGAAGCTTTAGAAATTGCAGATATTGAAGAAGGTGCTTTTGAAACCATAAACACAGATGCTGCTATAGAACGTTATAGTCAAGTTGAATATCCTTTAATTTACTCAAATTCGGAAAATTCTATCAACTGGGTTTTGGAAAATCTTCCTGAATCAAACCTGAGTCGTTACATTAAACTCTTTAAAGATAAAATCGAATTTAGAAAAATGTTGAAAAATGTGTATCCTGAATTCTATTTTAAAGAAGTGGATTATGATGACTTAGCTGCAATTCCGATTGAAGAATTGAAATATCCGTTTGTTCTCAAACCCGCAATCGGATTCTTGAGTCTCGGTGTGCACACTGTTCATAATGATGAAGATTGGAAACACACTCTTGCTCAATTGGAACATGAAATGGAATTGGCTCAAAAATTCTATCCTGAAGCTGTTGTGAATGTTTCGAAATTTATTATAGAAGAATATATTCAAGGTGATGAGTATGCAGTGGATGCATATTATGATAAAGACGGTCATCCTGTAATCTTGAATATTTTCAAACATCCGTTCTTTGATGCAAAAGATGTCAGTGACAGGATTTATCTCATGTCTGCTGATATTATGGTTAAATATATGGCAAAATTTGCTATGTTATTAAAGGAAATCGGAGATAAGAACGACATAAGAAATTTCCCGCTTCATATTGAATTGAGGGTTACGGAAGACGAAAGAATAATTCCTATTGAAGTTAATCCTATGCGTTTTGCAGGCTGGTGTACAACAGATGTTTCCAAATATGCCTGGGGAATTAATGTTTATGAATGTTTTATGAAACAACAGGCACCTGATTGGAATGAAATTCTTTCAAAAGCATCTAAAGAAATGTTCTATTTTTCAATGGCAGAAGTTCCTTCTTCGATTGATAGAGATAAGATTAAAGGTTTTGAATATGACGAGTGGCTTGCAAACTATTCTAATGTTCTGGAAGTCAGAAGAATTAATCCAAAGGTACATCCGCTCTATGCCGTAATTTTTGGTTCAACAGAAAATAATGACGAAATTAACAGGATTTTACAAATAAAAACAAAGGATTACACATTATTAAATGTGTGATAAAATACTTTTATGGAACGGTTTAAAACATTTTTTAATAAATTAAAAGAGTATGATAGAAAGAAATTAAGCTATATTATTGCACTTCTTGTTTTTGCTGGTGTAATGGGATGGGCTTTTATTTCAGCAGGGATTATCAGTAACAGTTTCAGCCGTGAACAAATCAGCGGTACTAAAGATGAACAGCGGGTTGATGCAGTCGGGGTAATTATTACCGAAACAAAAGAAGGTAATAAATACTTTGAAATTTACGGCGAAACAGGTAATTACAGTAATGACAGAAGTATAGCAACTCTTAATAATGTTGTAGGTAATTTTTATAAAGAAGGCGAAGTTGCAATGAGTTTTCAGTCTTCAAAAGGAACTTATAACGAAAAAGAGGGTTCAATTACTTTATATGAAAATACTTATATTGTCTTGAAAGATGAAACTTCTCTTGCGGCGGATAAACTTGTTTGGCTGGGCAATGACAAAGAAACTGTTGCAGAAGGTAATGTCAAAATCAGAAAAGGCAAAGAATTGCTTGCAACTTCCGAAAAATGTGTAATCGGTGCAGGTTATGATAAATTTAAAATAATTGGTAAAACTCAAACAAAACTTTTTAGTGAAAAAGGAGTATAGATGAAAAAGATATTAATAATTTCACTTTTAATATTATCAAGTTTAGCTGTTTTTGCTTCGGATTTGGTTATCGAATCAAAAACACAAACTTATTCTGATAAAGAAAAGAAGATTAAACTTGACGGCGGAGTTAAAGTTAAGATGGATAATTTGACTGTAGAAAGTCCGCGAGCTGATGTATCAGTAAGACGTAATAACAAGCTTGACACAGCAACTTTCTATGATAAACCTTACGCTTTTGAAATTAATGCCAATAAAAAAAGAGAAGTTAAGGCTAATATCTTGCAGGTATCTTTGATTAATAAGGTTGTAAGAGCAGAAGGTGATTCACAGTCTGTTATTACGGAAGGTAATACTCCGATTGTTGTTATTAACGCTGATGCGCAGGAATATGATACTAAAAGTAACGTAATGGTTGCAACAGGTTCTGTTAATATGAAATACAAAGATATTGAAAGTTTTTCGGATAAAGCGGTTATCATTGCCGACCCTAAAGGCGGTTTGAAGAAAATTGATTTAATCGGCAATGCTCGTGTTAAACAGGAACAAAATACATCGGAAGGTCACCATTTCGTTTATAATCCGATTACGGAAGAAATGTCCGTAAGCGGTGCAACAAAAACTGTTGCTATTACTGATGATGGGAAAAAACTTACAATCCACTCCGATTATCAGCAATACAATAAAAAGCAGAATTCTTATATCGGAAACGGTCACGTAAAAATCTGGTTTGATGATTATTATGCACAAGGTCCTAAGGTTTCTGTATTCCCGGATAAAGAGACAGGCAAGCCAAACGAAGTTTATTTTGTTGGCCGTTCAAAAATTGTTCAACAAGACAAAGACATTATTGCTGATAAAATTCGTATGACTATGGATCCTAAGGATTTTCAGGCAGAAGGAAATGTAAGAACAATTATTCATAATATTGATACAAAAGACAGTGAGGATTTATAATGTCTGAGAAGATTGATAAAGCAATGGAGCTCTTCAAAGAGCGCAAATATAAAGAATGTATTGATGTTTTCAGCACCGTTCTTGAAAACGAGCCTGATAATGCTGATGTTTACAATAATATGGGTGTTGCGTATTCTTGTCTTGGTGAATATGAAAAAGCTGTTAATTATTTAAACAAATCTCTTGAGCTTGACCCTGAGCTTGCTCAGGCTTATATAAATCTTTCTGATTTGTATTATAAAGCAGGTGATATTGCTTCTGCTGTCGGTGTTTTACAGCGCGGAAGCTATGAATTAAGAGATAATTTAACAATTGCGCATTTGCTTGCAAGAGTTTATATTGATGACCAGAGATGGGATGATGCGATTGATGAGTTGGATAGAGTTCTCGATGGTGAACCTGAAAACTATGATGCTTATTATGATTTAGGTCATGTTTATTTTGAACTGGGTGATTACGAAGGCGCGATTTCTAACTTTGAAACAGTTACTCAATACAGAGAAGATAGTGAATTGTTGTTCTACTCTCTAGCTCAGGCTTATGAAGCTAATAACGAGATTGACAAGGCGATTTCTAACTATTTAAAGGCAATTGCTGTTAATGATAAGTTTACGCTTGCGTACAAAAAAGTTGCAATTTTGTTTATGGCAAGAAATGATTTTGAAGATGCGCTTGAATACTTTGAAGAGTATGCGAATTTTGATATTCCTGATGAGGAAAAAGAATCTGTCGGGAAGTTGGTTGCAAGAATTAAGGCGAAGATTTAGTTGAATTTATTCCCGAATATGGGGATTAATGCAATGCTAATATAGTGAGATAGACTTATAAGTCTATCTCACTATATTATTAAGAGGAATAATTGAATGTCTAAAATTTTGAAAAAATCTTTATTACTAATAATGACGGTTAGTAAACTCTTGCAGTTGTTATCTTTAAAATATAAAGGTATGACTTTAGAAGCTTTGGTTAATGAATATGACTTACCTGAAAGTATTGAAATTATTATAAAAAATGATTTTAAAGACTGTACATTAATTGATATTTGGTTGCTTTTAGAAATCATTGGAGTTGATTTGTATGATTTTTGTTTAAAGTTGGAAGATGAGTTAGCTGCTGATTTTAGTTTATTTAAAATGGATTATTAATAATGAAAAAGTCTTTTTCTTGATTGGCTTAATTGATTTATAGGTGATGTGTTAAGAGTACTAGAATCATAATGTAATTTAATGTATAATCGTGTTGTATGCGTGATAACACTAAAATTAAGCAATTTGGAAGAAATTTAAGTGCTGAGAGAAACCGACAAGGTTTGACTCAAGACGAGTTAGGTAATTTGGCTTCTTTAGATGGTACTTATATTGGAAGAATTGAGCGTGGAGAAGTAAATCCAACCCTCACAACAATTATCCCGATATTAGAAGCTTTAAAACTTCCTTTTGAAACATTATATAAAACAAATATCTAAGGCGTTATATACTTTGCCCCTTGTGGGTGAATCATATAACGCGTAATACTATTCTTTAAAATTTACCCCCTTTTGATTTACCCCTGTTTGTTTTATAATCTTCATGCGTTGAAAAGAAAGGAAAGAGACCAATGAAAAAATCAATCAAAGATTTAGGTGACATTAAGGGTAAAACAGCTCTTGTGAGAGTTGATATTAACGTACCTCTTGATGAAAACAAAAATGTTACAGACGATACTCGTATTCAAGCTATCGTTCCTACCGTTAATTTCTTGAAAGAAAAAGGTGCTAAAATTGTTCTTATGGCTCACTTAGGCAGACCAAAAGGCGAAAAGAACCCTGAATTCACACTTGAACCTGTTGCTAAATACATGGCTAAAGTTTTTGGTGAAGAAATCGTATTTATTCCATCAGTTGAAGAAGCAGCTCCTTACGTAGCTAAGCTTGCTGACGGTCAAATCGCTTTATTGGAAAACATTCGTTACTACAAAGCTGAAGAAGCTAAAGATGACGATATGACATTTGCTGAAGAATTAGCAAAATTAGGTGATTTCTATGTTAACGACGCTTTTGGTGCAGCTCACAGAAACCACACTTCAACTGCTAAATTGGCTAAAATCCTTAAACCTGCTGTTTCAGGTTTATTGATGGAAAAAGAAATCAGATGCTTATCACAAGCTCTTGATAATCCTGTAAGACCTTTCACTGCTGTTGTTGGCGGTGCTAAAGTTTCTTCTAAAATCGGTGTTTTAGAAAACTTGTTAGACAAAGTTGACAATATGATTATCGGCGGCGGTATGGCTTATACATTCGTTAAAGCTAACGGGGGTAAAATCGGTAATTCAATTTGCGAAGATGACCAAATCGAAGTTGCTAAAGCTATCGAAGCTAAAGCAAAAGAAAAAGGCGTTAAGCTTGTTATGGCAACAGATGTGTTGGTTGCTGATGATTTCTCAGGAAACGGTACTAACAAATTCGTTAAAATCAACGAAATTCCTGACGGATTTGAAGGTGTTGATGCAGGTTTAGAATCAAGAGTTGCGTTTGCAGAAGTTCTTAAATCTTCTAAAACAATCTTGATGAACGGTCCTGTTGGTGCATTTGAAAACCCTAAATTTGCAGAAGGTACAAAAGCTGTTCTTGAAGCTATTGTTGAAGCAACTAAAAACGGTGCGGTTTCTGTTATCGGCGGTGGTGATTCTGTTTCTGCGGCTAAGAAATTCTGTAAAGCTGAGGACTTCACTCACGTTTCAACAGGCGGCGGTGCTTCTCTTGAATTTATTGAAGGTAAAGTACTTCCGGGTGTTGCAGCATTAGACGATAAGTAAAAAAAATAATAAAAAACGGGTTTGAACTTTAGTTCAAACCCGTTTTTTTGTGTAAAAATTTTTAACCCATCATCATAAACTTATGTTTAGAATGACCGAGTCCATTTGTGTATGTTGTATCCTGCGCTGCATAAGTAGGAGTCAATTCGCCGTTAATTCCTGCAAATCCACCATATTCTCCGCCTTCAACAGCACGCGGACCGCCTACCGTAATTCCGCCTAAGCGTCCAATCTTGGAACCTTGACCGTATTCGCCGTATTTGTAATTTTGTTCTAATCCGTTTATCGGAGTTAAAGCCATAGTTCTGTCCTTTTTTACCTATTACATATTATTAAAGTATCAAAATAATAAAAAATTGCTTTGTTTACAAAAATTGTTACAAAAGTTTAAAGAAAAACTTGCGTTAGCATATTAGTCATGTTACGATTGCTTTGTCAGACTACCAAGAAACGCTTTTTATGAGCAAAAATTAACTTGGCAAGTGACGAGTACTAGGAAACCGTATGCAGGCTTTTGCTTAGCATAAAGGTCCACAAGGAAAAGGATGTAAAAATGAATACAGATCCAATAGCAGATATGCTAACAAGAATCAGAAACGCTAATGCTGTTTCTCACCCATCAGTAGAAATGCCATCTTCTAAGCTAAAAGTAGCTTTGGCTAAATTGCTTAAATCAGAAGGTTTTATCACTGATTACTCAGAAAAAGCTGAAGGAAATTTCAAAACTCTTTCAATCGAGCTTAAGTATGATGAACAACACAAACCTGTTATTACAAGCTTAAAAAGAGTTTCTAAACCAGGTTTGAGAAGCTACTGTAAAGCTAAAAACTTGCCACAAGTATTGGGCGGTTTAGGTGTTGCTGTTGTTTCAACAAGCAAAGGATTATTAACAGACCGTAAGGCTAGAAAAGAAAACCTTGGTGGCGAAGTTCTTTGCTACATTTACTAGCGTTAGCCGGTGTGTAGCCGGAATTCGGCGGCGGTGAGCCGGCGAACTGGAGGCGAAACACTACGATGCCGCCGTTGCGGAATGTAGCGTGAGTGAAATGAAGCGAAGCAATCTTTGATTGCACAGGCGGATAAGGCAGAGATTACACATATTGCGGGTGCAATTGACAGAAAAGCCCGCACAATTTAAAAGGAGAAAATTATGTCACGTATTGGTAAAAAACCTATCGAAATTCCTTCAGGTGTTGAAGTAAAAATCGAAGGTAATGTTATTACAGTAAAAGGACCTAAAGGTACTGAATCAGTTGAATTCAGAAACGAAGTTAAAGTTTCTGTTGCAGATAATCATATCTTAGTTGAACCAAATTCTGATGATAGAAAAACAGGTGCTTTGCACGGTTTATTCAGAACTCTTATCGCTAACGCAGTAAAAGGTGTTCACGAAGGATTTGAAAAGAAATTAGAAATCGTTGGTGTTGGTTATCGTGCTAACATGGAAGGTTCTAATTTAAACATGGCTTTAGGTTATTCACACCCTGTTTTAGTTGTTCCTCCAGCAGGTATCACTATTAGTGTTGAAGCTAACACTAAAATCACTGTAAAAGGTTCTAACAAACAAACAGTTGGTGACGTTGCTGCATTCATCAGATGAAAAAGACCTCCTGAAGTTTACAAAGGAAAAGGTGTTAAGTACGAAGGCGAATACATCAGACGTAAAGCCGGTAAAGCTGGTAAAAAATAGTGCTACGCACGTAGACATTTGGGCGGAACACATAGGTTTGACTACAAGTTGGATAGAAAGACTCCTGGTGTTCCTTCTGAACAGACTACAAGTTAATGAGCCCGTATAAACTCTTGATAAGTTTCAAGCAAGTTTGGGTGAAAGGAAAGAAAAAATGATTAAACAAGAAATTAGAAAACCAAAAGTTCAAAAAAGACACCAATCAATCAGAGTTAAGTTGGCTGGTACAACTGAATTCCCAAGATTGGCAGTTTATAGAAGTACAAAACACATCTACGCTCAACTTATTGATGATGAAAAACATGTAACAGTATGTTCAGCATCTTCAGTTGACAAAGACCTTAAAGAAAAACTTGCTCACGGTGGCAACATCGAAGCAGCTAAGGTTGTTGGCGAAGCTATCGCTAAGAAAGCTCTTGCTAAAGGTGTTGAATGTGTTGTATTTGACAGAGGCGGTTTCTTATACCATGGTAGAGTTGCTGCATTAGCTGACGCTGCTAGAGAAGCTGGTCTAATGTTCTAAGAACTTTTAGAATTTTTTCAAAGGGCGGTTTGGATTTATCCAAACCGCCCTTTTTTAATATTTGTAAAGGCTTGAGGCATAAATACTTGCTTGAAAAACATGTTTATACTACGATTATGGTGGTTACATTAGTCGATAGGCTTGCCCTAGTCGGGACAATGAGCTGGTAGCGGAACTGCTGAGTTCTATTTACCCCGATGGATTAATTTAGCCCGTAGTAAAACAAGTTAAAACAAAAGGAGACACAAGATGTCAGTAGCATCACTTATTGAACTTTTAGAAGCAGGCGTTCACTTCGGACACCAAACACAACACTGGAACCCAAAAATGAAACAATACATTTACGGGGCTAGAAATGGTATCTATATTCTTGATTTGAGAAAAACTACAGAATTATTAGACGCTGCTTATGAAGCTGTTAGAGAATACGCTGCAAAAGGACGTAATGTTCTTTTCGTTGGTACTAAAAAACAAGCTGCAGAAGTTGTAGCTGAAGAAGCTAACAGATCAGGCGCTTATTATATCAACAGAAGATGGTTAGGCGGTATGTTAACTAACTTTGAAACTATCAGAGGAAGAGTTAACAAATTAAGAGAACTTGAAGAATTCATTTCTTCAGGTCACGCTGAAAAATTACCTAAAAAAGAAATCGCTCAACTTAACAGACAACTTTCAAATTAAGCAAAACTTTAGGCGGTATTAAAGAAATGCGCGGTTTACCGGATATTATCTTCGTTGTAGACCAAGCTAAAGAAGATATCGCTATTGCTGAAGCTAACAAATTAAATATCCCTGTTATTTGTTTAGCTGATACAAACGCTAATCCGGACGGAATCAACTTCGTTATCCCTGGTAACGATGATGCTATCCGTTCAATCAAATTAATCACTTCAAAACTTGCTGATGCTGTTCTTGAAGGTAAAACTTTAAGAGAAAACAATGCAACAAAAGGCAAAGTAGAATCAGTTACTGCTGCTGATGCAGGCGTTGAAGTTGCTAGTGTATAAAAATCATTGGTATGTGAGAGGTGACAATTAGTCCCTCTCATTTACCCCAAGAAGGAGAATTATAAATGAATATTACAGCTACAATGGTAAAAGAACTTCGTGATAAAACAGGCGCTGGTATGATGGATGCTAAAAAAGCTCTTGTTGAAGTTGACGGTGATATGGAAAAAGCTATGGAAGTTCTTCGTCAAAAAGGTATTGCTTCTGCTGATAAGAAAATGGGCAGAATTGCTGCAGAAGGCAGAATCGGTTCTTTCGTTTCTGAATCTTGCGGTGCTATGATTGAAGTTAACTGTGAAACAGACTTCGTTGCTAAAAACGAAGAATTCATTGAATTAACAAACGGTCTTGCTCAAATGGTTGCAGAAACTAATCCTGCTGATGTAGAAGCTCTTCTTGCTTCAATTTGCCCAAAATGCGGTAAAGCAATTGAAGATGTTCTAAAAGAAAAAATCGCTTCAATCGGTGAAAAAATTACTGTTAGAAGATTTGTTAGATATGAAGGCAACACTGCTACTTATATCCACAATGGTAAAATCGGTGTTCTTCTTTCTACAGATAAAGCTGATGAAGCTCTTGCAAAAGATGTTTGCTTGCACATTGCTTCTTCTGCTCCTGAATTCGTTTCAAGAAAAGATATTCCTGCTTCTGTAATCGAAGAAGAAACAAGAATCGAAATGGGTAAAGAAGACCTTGCCAACAAACCTGAACAAATCAGAGCTAAAATCGTTGAAGGTCGTGTTAACAAATTGATGGCTCAAAAATGTTTAGTAGAACAACCATTCGTTAAGAACCCTGATCAAACAATTGAACAACTTATCTCAGGTAAATTCTCAATTGTTAAATTTGACAGATACGTTCTTGGTGAAGGTCTTGAAAAGAAAAACGAAAACTTCGCTGATGAAGTAATGAGTCAGCTTGGTAAATAGTTTTTTATACAAATAATTTTGCACTGCGGTTGGATTTTATCCAACCGCAGTGTTTTTATAAAACGCATTACTGGCAAATTCTATTTTTAGGAGTTTTAGTATAAAAAAGGAAGGATATTATATGTTAAAAACTTTACCGATAGTTAGAAATGCGGCTCTTGCAAGCACAATGGCACTTGCAGCTATGGGAACGGTTTCTTGCTCAAAATCTGATTCAGATTCCAATGAATCACCTCAAATGACAGTGTTGAAATCTAATAAGCCAATGGATTTTTCAAAACCAAATTTACCGGTGGTGGAGCAAAGTGGCGGGAGATATTGTCATAAAATTTCTTATCGTAATGTTGATGGAGATGTGGTTGAAATAGAATCACGCGATCAAAATAAGACATCTTTATACAATGCAATCAAGAAGTATTCAACGAATGAAAAGCCAAATATTGATGACGTAGAAGCTTTTTATTGTGAAGTTGAAAAACAGAATGCTGGTCGTGGTGGTTATTATGATAGGACTGTTCGTAACACACTATTGTTAAAAAATCTATATGATATCTTCACTAAACCTGATAGTGAAGGTGGTAAAACCATAACAGTAAAAGAATATACTCATATGATGGATGCATGGTCATCACTACAATAAATTTATGATATAATTATTACTAAATAAAGCAGTCGGATAATCGCGCTAATAGAAATATTGGTGAGGAAAGTCCGTGCATCCAAGGACAGGCCGCCGGAGAAACTCCGGGCAGCGTGAGCTGGCGGATAGGACCACAGAAATGGGGTAAATATATTTAGGTTGTAGTATAACTACAAGTTTAAGATATTTACTGAACTGCTAACCGTCCTTAGTGGATAGGAGCGATGGTGCAACGGTGAGTTAAGAGCTTCACCAGCGATACCGGAAGGTATCGGCTAGGCAACCCCCGGTCGGATGCAAGATTGAATTGAGCGCTTAAGGTGTCCGCCGATGCTCAGAAAAATCGCTAGAGACTAGGAGCAATCTTAGTACCAGATAGATGATTATCTAAAACAGAACACGGCTTATGGGCTGCTTTATTTTTTATTAAGAAGATTATTAATATCTAATATTGTTCTAAGTTTAAGTGCGTAGATGTTTGTTTTACCAAGAAGAGCAAGTTTTACTGCATCTTTTTCTGTTGTAATTATATTGCCTTCAATGCTTTCAATATCTTCTTGTGTATATTGATGATGATCGTCAAAGGTCAATGTTTCTTTTATTTTGTAATCAGGTTCTAAGAATTTATAGAATTGTTCAGGCTGCCCGATTGCAGAGAGGGCTGTTATTTCAGCTCCTTTTTCAAGGTGTTTGCCGGAGATAATATTATAAGCATAATCGGGCTCAATTTTACAAATAAGGGTTTCAACTCCTTGTTTCTTTTGCATAATTCTGGCAAGTTTTTCTGCTTTTGTGTGGTCTGTGTTTTTACTTACAATAATAAGTTTATCAACTCTTTTGAATCCTTCGGTTCCTTCTCTTAATGGCCCTGCGGGTAACAGATTTTCGTTTCCGAACATTTTTTCAGAATCTACAAGTACAAGATTGAGGTCTCTGTGTAATTTTCTGTGTTGAAATCCGTCATCAAGAATTATTTTTGTAACTCCAAGTTCTTTTATAGCATATTGACATGCTTTGATTCTGTTTGAGCAGGTTAAAACAGCGCACATATTCAAGTTTACGGCAAGCCAATATGGTTCATCTCCTGCCATATCCGCTTTGTGGTAAAGGTTGATTCCGTCAGAAATTACGTTGACGTTTTCGTTGTTTAATTTACCGCCATAACCGCGTGAGACAATTGCGACTCGTTCACCTTTTTCAACAAAGTATTTAGCAAGTTCTGCAACAACAGGAGTTTTGCCGACTCCGCCAGTTGTGAAGTTGCCGACAGAAATTACATAAGCATCTGTTTCTTGAGGTTTAAAAATCCCTTTATCATAAAGAAAATTCTTTGCACTGCTTCCTATTCCGTAAAATACGGAACAAAATTTGAGCAAGTTAAAAAGGAATCCCTTTGCTTCTTTATTATAATGTAGTTTTGTTATTTGTGTTTTTAGTTTCATCTGTATATGCCATGTCATTCTTACTTAATTCAAAAATGTCTGTAACTTGAATGGAATCTCCTGCCTGCGCTGCTCCAAATAATCCAAAGTGTGGATGATGATGCGGGTGTGGATGTCGATGTGGAATCGGGTGATAGTGCGGGTATGGAGGGCATGGTGGCGGGTATAGCCATGGACTGCAACTCTCAGTCGCAGCCATTAACGGTAATGTCAGGGCTGCAATTTTTACTGTCTTTTTTAAAGACTTAACCGGTGAAAATTGGTTGGATGCAAAAATTTTCATAAGAACATACTCCTTTTTATTATTTTATCCCTCTACCATTGCTTTAAATTTTTCAAAATCTTCTTGAGTATCAATGCCTACAGGTACATTTTCTACGACTGCAACTTTAATTTTCATACCGTTTTGCAGTGCTCTTAGCTGTTCAAGGCTTTCTGCCATTTCGTAAGGAGCTTGAGGTAGTTCAGTCATTTTGAATAAAGCTTCTGCTTTATATCCGTAGATTCCAAGGTGTCCATAGAACTTTGATTTGCCAACATTACGTTCAAAAGGAATTTTTGAACGAGAGAAATACATTGCATAATTGTTGAAATCAAATACACATTTTACCAGATTTGGATTATTAACTTCATCTTCGTCTTTGATTTCTCTGACAAGAGTCGAAATATCTGCTTTTTCGTCAAACTTAACCCCTTTGATTACGAGTTCAATGTTTGCTTGTTCAATAAGAGGTTCGTCACCTTGAAGGTTAATGATATAGCCTATTTCAGGGTGTCTGCGTGCAACTTCCGCTATTCTGTCGCTTCCGCTTTTGTGTTCGGTTGAAGTCATTTCTACCTCTGCTCCAAATTTTTTGCAAGCATTAAAAATTCTTTCGTCATCAGTTGCGACAATTACTCTGTCAACAAGCGGAGTTTGTTTTGCTTTTTCCCAGACCCATTGAATAATAGGTTTCCCGCAAGCTTCTAAAAGCGGTTTGCCTTCTAATCTTGAAGAGCCGTATCTGGCAGGTATTATAATAGCTGTTTGTCTATCGTTCATATCATTTCTCTTTTCCGGTTTTATTACCCCTCACCCGCATCCGTAATTCGCTTATGCTCAAACGGCTGCGCCCTCTCCCGCAAGTGGCGAGGGAAATGTGTGTTATTTTGTCGCGTTAATGAATACCGCGTTTGATTTTAAACTTATTTCTCTGTTTGTTAAATAATTTTGTACATCTTGCATGTATTTGTTAACAGTTGTTTCATCAAAATACTTAAGATATCTTTCTTTTGTTGAAGCCTGTCCGGGAGAAGGCGGATTGTTAAACCATTCTGTAACCATTCCGTCTTTAACAACATAGTTTGAGCGAACCTCCTGAACTTTAACTTCAGGAATTGAGAATCCTGCAATTTCAAGGTTTGTTTTAAGAGTGTCTTGATCAAAGTTGCATAGCGAATCCAGAGGGTTTTCCATTAACTCGTTTTCTACACGTTTGAAATCTTCGTACTTTTTGATATACATCGGGTCTGTTATTTCCCAGTATCTGGTATTAGAGCGGATAACAGGTTCAAAAGCACAGAATTTTCCGCCGGGTTTCAGAATTCGGTAAACTTCATTGATAGCAAGCTGTTTGTTTACTATATGAACAAGAACCGAACGCATAAGTGCTTTATGAACAGTGCTTTCAGGCAGTGCTATATGCTCACATGGTGAAAGAAGCATTTCGTATCCGCCGCGCACACCTGACTCGTCAAGGATTCTTTTGCAATCATCAAGGCAGTCTTGAAATTTATCCGAAAATATTATTTTCCCTTTGCAATCCTGCATTTCAAGGGCTTTGAATGCCAGAAGCCCTGTACCTGTGCCAATATCAATTACAGTTTCATGCGGCATAATTTCTGCATATACAAGTACAACATCTCTGACGGCTTCAAGCCATTTTGTGGTTTGCTCAATCATTTCGGGGGTCTGTCCCGCAAAACGATTCTGTTTCAACCACTGTGTCCAATTTTTGCAAATGTTGCTTTCGCTCATGTTTTTATCCTCTTTTATTGACCTAAAATAGGTTTGCCGCCTCACCTCAACCCTCTTTTGCGGGGCGTGGCGTATGCGATGTGCGATTTAATTATACTATATTTTTATTAAAATTTTAAGACTTTCTTTTGCTTTGTTTGCTTCAAAAGCTTCAAGAGCATCATCTATTGAATAAGTTTTTGTAATAAAAGGTGTGAAATCTATTCTGTGGTTTTCTAAAAGTCTTAATGCAGGCGGGAATTGACCGCAGCGAGAGCCAAGAACCGTAATTTCATCAATAACGATTGGAGCAAGGTTTAGTTCTTTTCCTGAGGCAACGGTGCTTTTTAGAACCAGAACTCCGCGAGGTTTTGTAAGAGACATTGAGGTTTCAAAACCTGAAGCTGAACCAGTTGCTTCTACTACCACATCAAATTTCTTTTCAGGGGTAAATGAACTTAGGAGCTGGGTTTTGACTCCCTGAGCTGCTGCTATATCTAATTTATTTTGGTGTTTACCGACTAAAAGTGCATCGAGGTTATGTGCGTTAAGTGTCAATGCTGTTGTCAGCCCAAGTTTTCCGTCACCTAAAACAAGTATTTTTGACATTGGCTCAATATGAAGCTGTTCAAGAATTTCGCAAGCAGCAGCAAGCGGCTCGACGAAAACGGCTTGTTCATCGGTTACGTTTTCTGGAACTACAAACAGAATGTTTGTAGGAACAGTAATGTATTCTGCCATACATCCGTCTTTTTTCCAGATTCCGATTGTGTGTCTGTTAGGACAGTGGCGGTAATTCTTCTTTGCACACCATTCGCAATTCGGGTCTTCGCATCCGTAGCTGATTTCAGCAACAACACGTTTGCCAACAAGCGATTTGTCTTCTCCGTTAACTTCTTCTACTATGCCGACAAATTCATGTCCTAAAACGCCAACATAGCCCATATAACCTTTTGTGATTTCAAAATCCGTATTACAAATACCTGCAAGAGTAACTTTGATTAAGGCTTCTCCTTTTTGTGGTACAGGTTTCGGGTAATTATTATCCAATTTTAATTCGTTATCAAAAACAATCGCTTTCATTTTAAACTCCCTCGCTTTCAAAACAATTTTAATCCAAAAATACCATGAATCCTACCTTCTGGGTTAAGATGTAAAAAAGTTGTTACAAAGTGGAATGAAAAATTAAAAAGTTGTATTATAACCTTGTACTTGATTTCAAAACAATGTTTACCCTTAAAACAGCGTAGGCGAAATCGCCCCAAGAGTATGAGGGCAATTATTGCTGTCTACTTAATGCAAATAGCTGAGAGTTTCTTTCTGCGTAGATTATGTTTATAATTTGTGCTTTTTGTAATTCTGTTATATTTTTCTTTAGTAAAAGCGTAGTGTTATTTTTGTATTTTAGCCAATCAGATTGATTATCTTTGAGCGTGCTGTATTCATTATCGGAAAGGGTTGTTTGTAGAGTTTTTAAAGTATTACTTATTTGACCGGATAATCTAATAGTGTCTGTTTCATAACATTTTACAGGGTTGTTTTTGTTAAGGCAAAATTCAAATTGTTCGGATACATATTTGTTTTTTTGATAAGGTTGTTTGTTTAAAAAGTATTCCAAGAAAAGTAATCTGTTTTTGTTTAAATTGTATTGACTATTTGATGAAAATAGAAAATACATTGTACCGGAGTTCTTTTCCAATGGATTATTGATGGCAGTTTTTGTGGAGTGTTTATACTTCTCCCATAGTTGTTGGTTTTGTATAAAATCAGGATGTGAAATTTTGTTTTTATTTATTATTTGTATAATTTCAAGCTCGGCATTTTTAGATGCTTTAAGCGTACAGTCTGCCATTGATATGTTGTCTGTTAATCCATTTAAACAGCTATTTAGCTCTTTGTCGATTGATTGGATATTAGCAATTGCAAATGTATTCAAAAATACAAATAAAAACAATATAACAAAAAAATTTTTCATTAGTTAAGATTAGCAAATTTTAAGATGTAATGTCAAGTAAAGGAGGTAAAAATGAATTATGATAAAAACTTTGAAAAAATACTGGAATTATTATTTGGGATTGAAGGCGGATATAGTGATAATCCTAATGATAGAGGTGGCAAAACCAATTTGGGAGTTACGCAAGATACGTTTAATGCGTGGCGAAAGAAAAATAATTTGCCATTAGGTTCAGTAAAAACAGATTTGACCACGGATGAGGCAAAAGATATTTATTATGATATGTACTGGAAAGAATCTGGTGCTGATACTTACGCAGACCCAAGGGATGCTATGATATTATTTGATATGGCTGTTAATTCTGGTCCTGCTACAGCAAAGAAAATGTTTAATAAAAGTGGAAATAATTTTTATACAATGTTAGATAATCGTAGAAAATATTACGATGATATTGTTAAGCATGATGCAAGTCAAGCAGTATTTAAAGATGGTTGGAATAATCGCTTAAATAATCTGGAAAATAATGCTAATAAAATGATATCTGATGGGTTTTACCGTCCTTCTTATTATGACGAATTAACTCCTTTTGATAAAGGATATAATGGAAATTTAAATCCTGTAGAAGAAATCCCGAATAGAGATTTCAAAAGAAATAAATATCAATATAACAGAAATAAAGCTAAAGAAGCAGGTTATATTAAAAACATTACGACAGATAATTTGAGCTCTGATATGAAGTCACAGACTGGTTATAATTTAGCACAAAATAACGAACCTTATTTTAAACGTTCATTAAATGATTTGGCACCGTGGGAGATTGATGAATTCTTAAAAAGACTGATATAATCTACCTTCTGGGTTAAGATGTAAAAAAGTTGTTACAAAGTGGAACGAAAATTTAAAAAGTTGTATTATAACCTTGTACTTGATTTCAAAACAATGTTTACCCTTAAAACAGCGTAGGCGAAATCGCCCCAAGAGTATGAGGGGGTTATATTGCTTATTACTTGCTACTTTGCAGGCTTAATAAGTGTGCAAAAAGCAGGCTGGAGGTTCTTATGCGTCATTGCTGTCAGTTTAAGGCTGATGATATTTATTATTTAAAAGAAACTAATTTATATGTTACCCGCAAACTTTCTATAGGCTTTTGTCCGATTTGTCAAAAACCCGTTGCGGAGCTTGTTGAGATTCGTTTTGACGGTGTTATGACCCGTGATTATAAATCAGGACTGCAAGCTCATGAGCTCGCAATGAAACTCAAAGACGATATTATCTATTCAATGAAAGAATGTAATTATCGCAAATTTAAATCAAAACCTTTTGGTTGGAAATACGGTGTAAACAAGTCCGTAAATATACGAGGCGAAGAACGTGTAAGACAGTATGCCTGTGATTTTTACGGTAATAAAGAAATTATTAAAACAGTTTAAAATCTCTATTTCATCTATTTCTCCGGGGCGCATTTCTCACCTTTCTCTCGGGGGTATATTTACCCTTACTACTCCTTGCGCCCCTCTTCTTTTTTTCTAATAAGGGTCGGACGACATTTTGCAATACTACCGGTTTGAAAGCGAGATTACAAGTCGTCCTCAATGGTTGGATTCCAGATGGGTTCGTGTTGGTTGAAATAGAATGAAATTTCTGAGGGAAATTATGGTTAAAAAAAATATAAAAAATAAAAAACAGGATGTTAATAATAAGCATATTGAATTTTATGACAAGACTTTAGATATTTTGGGGTTTATTCTGGATGAATTTTCTCGAGAACTCACAAGAGCTGATATAGAATTCTTAGAAATGCCAAAAAATTCTATTGTAACTTTGGATTTTTTGATTTCTTCCGTTATCAAGGTTCAAAAGGGACAAAGGCTGGCTCTTGGGCTTGATGAAGAAGAGCTTCAGGATACATCTCCGCAGATTAATATTATTGAAGGAATAAATGAGAATAAAATATAGTTGAAAAATTTTTATTATGATGTTATCCTTGAAATATTAAAAGGAGAATGTATGAAAAAAGTTTTAGTGTTTATGGCGGTGTGTTTGCTCTTTAATACATCAGCTTATGCGAAAGATTATGCAAAAATTCAGTTAAAAGAGCTGGAAAAAGCCCAAAAGTATAACACAACAGACAAGTATTATGCTGATTATTCAAAATCTTTAAGCAATATTCCTTCTGTGGAAATTAAAGACCCTAAATTAATCAAACTCAGCGGATATGAATTTGTTTCTGCTGATAACCTTAAGGCTAAGGCCGCAGAAGATAATCTTAAATATATGAAAATAAAATCAAGCTTGTATGGCAAAAAAGCAGATAACTATAATGCACAGGCATACGGTGATGATTTTTATAAGATTTACAGGATTGCAGAACGTATTATTCGCGCAAATAATTTAGACTATATTAACTGGCGTATAGTGTTACAGAAAGATACCGATTTTAATGCGTATTCAAGCCAAATGAACTGTATTACAATTAACACCGGTGCATATGATACTTTTTCATCAAATGACGATGCGCTTGCTTTGTTAATCGGTCACGAGATGGCTCATTCTCTATTGGGGCATTATGCCAGAACCGCACAGCATATTAAACGATTAAACAGATGTGATAATAAGGAAACTCCGCTTGCTTATCTGATTGCAAAAAGACGTTACTTGTCAGATTCTAAAAAAATGGAATATGCTGCGGATACCACCGGCGCAATTCTGGTTGCAAGAGCAAACTATAACTTATCAAGTGCAAAGGATTTGATTTTGTTTCTAAATACAATTGATGATGGAAGTGAGTTTGGAAACTCTCATCCTAATGCAAAACATCGTCTTGAAAATTTTGAAGATTCAAGAAAATATTTTCTTGAAAGTGAGTGGAAAAAGCAAGGAATCTATAATGCATATAAATCAGATGTTTTAATACCAAAGCTTTCATCGGACAGAAAATCTATTGTAATTCCAAAATCAACAGGTAAAACAGCAGATAACTCATATAAAAAAGAATTGATTAGTGATTTTTTAACACGACATGCATACAAATCTTATGTAAACGGTGATTTTAAAAACGCAGAAAAGTATTTTGGAAAATTACTGGATTTAGATAAGAATAATCCTGTTGCATTCTTATACTTCTCATACACAGAAGAATGTTTGTACAAACAAACAGGAAATGAAAAGTATTTACAGAATGCAAAGGCATTTGCAAATTATGCACAAAGACTTGCTCCGAATGATAAACATATTAAAGAGCAGATAGAAGCCTTATAATTAAATTTTTCGTATATATTACAGTTTTATCGGGTGCGCGGAACGCGCACCCGATTTTCTTTGGAGGTTTTATGATAAAAGTTTATATTCCTACTGATTTTGAGTTCAAAAAATATGAGGATGAACTCAGGGCTTTGTATGAGAAAAATCAGAAAAAAATTTGTGATACAAATTCGTTTGATTTTATTCGTGACAATACTTTGTTTTATATGTTTGTTAATAATGATTCTTTAATCGGTGCCATTTATTATTTTATGGATAATGATTTACTTTTTCTAAACGGGTTTGCGAAACCCAAGGGACATTCCTTGAATCTTCGCTGTTTACTCATTTCTCTTAGTTGGTTTAACACTGACATTTATGCAGAAGCCCAAAACAGGGCTTCTGCTCTTTGTTTATTAAAATGCGGGTTTAAGCGTGTTAAAGACAAGTTGTTTGTTTTTAAGCAAATCGGGAATTATTAATTCTCAGCATTGTGTATTTATCTATTTCAGAAGCATCTTCATCAGAGTTTAATATAAACATAAATTCTTCTTTATCAAGAGCTTTATCATCCATCATACAATCATAATAATAGTCAATTAGTTCATTGTTGAGTTCTCTGGCTGTATCTTCGCTGCGATAAAGAAATATTTTGCTTTTTGGTTGTATAGTGAATGTTTCGTTCAGCAAGGAGGATTCTATTGTAACTTTTTCATTACGATATTTTTTGATAGCAGATGCGCATTCTATTGTTTCCAATAATTCTTCCAGCGTCAGAGCATAAACTTTTGGTTCACCAGTAGCTTTGTATAATGCATCTGCAAGTGTTTGTTCAATACTCAAAAATGCAAATGAATTGAAATGAGTCAGAATGTTTCTGTCTATAAATAAAGTTTTAGCAATTGTTTCATTGCTTGATTTGATACGTTGACAGTATGCTTCTTCAAAATCACTCAGACTTATTTGCGGATAGTTTCTTAAAAGTCTGTTAATTTCGATTATATAGCTTTCAAACATAGGTTGTGGAAGAAAACTGTATTTGTTTCTTAATTTTTTATTGATGTTGTTTATCTTGTTTTCTCTAATGAAATCGGAATCACTTTGTACTGATAAAGTAACTTTTTCGAATGGAAAATCACTCGGTAAATTATATAAGAATTTTTTTGCAAATGCTTTTTTTGCTGCAATCGGATGAGTGTCACCAACAGCAAAAATAATTTCACAGCTGTTTCCGTATAGAGCAACATAATTGATTAAAAATTCTTTGATATCATTTAACTCTTTAGGAGATTCAATTTCATTCATATTGAATCTGAAATATTGATCAACAATCATTTCTGCGTCGTCTTCATTCAATCGTTCTTTATAATGAGAATAAAGTTTTGCAATCTCGTCAGAGTTAATATTCCGGTTTTTGATAGGCATATTGATTTCTTTTTCGAGTTTTAATGAACCTATTGCGATGTGCGGATAATCTTTTTTTATCTGGCTTAATGCCATTTTGCAATCAGCTTGTGACATTAGATAAACTCTGGAGTCTTCGGTGCATTTGTAAAGAATATCTGCCAAAGCTGCTTCCAGCGCGCGATTCATTCTTGCGCCGTTTGGTAATTCCGTATCGTTGATTTTATTAATGTTTATATAATCTTCAACACTCATATCTTCTTTATTTATTGCTTTTGTCCAAGAAATAACCTGTTCTTCTGTTAAATCTGTAAGAGCTGTGTTAAAAAAATCTCTCAAATATTGTACAGGTAACAGTTGAGTGTCTAAATCTGCCTGACGGCAATATGAGTTAATAAATTTTTGGAGATACTCAGGAAAATTATTGAATTCGTCTTCCGAGAAAATTTCTTTATGGTTTTTGATTTGTTCTGAAACTTCTTTTTCTCTTTGGGCGCGTGCTTTCATAATATCACGTTTAAGATTGTCAAATCTGCCGTTTTCTACAGCATCTTTAACTTTATCGTGAGCTTCGTGGATTGCAGCTCCCCAACGGTCTGCAAATTTCGGGTTATTTGCCCAAAAATCGGTCATAATTTGAGAAAGATGTTTGTTGAATTCTTCTGAACCGTAAATTGCATCCAGAGGTTTATCAATGTGTCCTTTTTTCATTGCGATTGAAAGTGCGGCAAGTATATCAGGGTTTTTATTCCAGGCATCAATCATCGCGTATCTGATGGGTTCGGAGGCTGCTTTTAAACCGTTAATATATTCTGTGCGTTCCTGCGCGGACATTGAATTCCACCATTCTGCACGTTTTTGTTCACGTTTCATTTCGATTCGTTTTTTATCATATTCTGTCAGACTTTCCATAAACAATTTTAAATTGTTTCCTGCCCAGATTTTGAACAAATCATCGCGACTTAAGCTTGTGTCAATTTTTTCGCCTTTTTCATTTGGTGTTTGTTCTTTTTTTGTTGCGGTTTCGGATTTTTTTGATTTGCGTATTTTACCGATTTCAGAACTGTTGAATTTTTTGAGCATATCTAATTCTGTCATCTGTTCTGCAATCATATCTAATTTTTCGCCTCTGGTCATCGAATTCCACCAGGTTTCAAACTTTTCAACGCTCTTCCTGTTGCGTGCGGTACGTTCTTCCAACGGCATTGAATCCCAGAAGTTGCGGCTTGCGATTGAGATTTTTTCACCGACCATATCGGAATATCCGAGGCGGGTATATCTTAAGGATTGCATATATTCGGCTTCAGGCATTTTGATTCCGAGAGCTTTAAGAGTGCTCGGGTGAATTAATTGACCGTTTTCTTTTTCATCATACATTGTTTTGAATTCAGGATTTATTTCTTTGTCCAAATCCTGATTTATTTCATCGAGGGTTTTGCTTTCAAGAAAAATCTTTTTAAGCAGCCAAACAGTGAAGTTTTCGTTGTTATTTAAGATTCCCTGCTCACAAACTTTAAGCAGCTCTTTGTTTTCTCTGTAAATTCCAAGAATACCTCTTGTTGCTTTGGTTTCGTCAGTTTCTTTTAAGTTGCTGAATAACTCTTCTTCCGGAAATGCGGTTTGAACGGCAGCAATACTTGTTGCGCCAATCAGCCCTGCAAAAGCACTTTTTTGAGCATATAGCGGAGTTTGAGATGTTTTATCGGCAAGGTTTTCTATATATGTTTTTACTGTTTTAGGCATTCTGTCCGCATTTGTTTCGTAAAAACGGGTGAGCCCTTTATCTACTCTGGCTTCAAACGGTATATTCATTGGGTTTGTAATTGTGTTTGGAGTTTCTTCTTGTTTAGGGTTATTGAGATTGTAATTATATTTTGGCAAAATAGCGATTTTTTGTATTCTCATTGATTCATTCCTTTATCATGTCCGAATATATTAAACCCGCTAAAAATAAAATTTGTTAGTTATTTGGGCTTTAGCCCGGAAAGGAAAAATTTATATGTCATTTGAGTACATTATTGAAAAAGACAATGTGGTTAAACAACTTAGTGAGGATGAAGAGAATAAATTGGTGAAACAGATTTCATCAACTTTTGCATCTTTAAACTCACAAAGAGCTGCAAATTTGGAAATGGCTTCTAATCTTGCAAACGAAATCTTCTTTAAAAACGATTTTAAATCACTGAGTGATAAAAACCAAAAATGGAAAGCAAAGGTAAAAATGTGCAAAACATTTATGTTCTATCAAACCCTCAAAGCTTTTATATGGAGAAATACTTATGCTAATGTTAATTCAATGTTCGATGTCTCAGGAGAAAACAGAGATGCAAACAATATGTCCAACAAACAAAAAGCAATGTTGGTGGACATCTTTGAAAAAATGGATTTCCAGAAAACCTGTGACAAAGTTATCGATAACGCTTTACTTTTTGGAGAATTGATTTCTTTTACCGCTTGGAAAAAGAATTATGAAGAATATCGCCGTCCTATTGAATTCTTTCAAAACATTTTTTCTCAGGATTTTATTAAACTTCCTAAAATTATGGAAGCTGTTAAGCAGGGTAAAAATTATTGGGTTGATACCAAAAAGATTTATGACAACCCTTATGTTTATCCCGTAAATCCTGCTGATTTGGTTTTTGATACTGCTCAGGTTGATAACTGGGATAATTGTCCGAAGATTTACAGAAGTTTTAAAACTCCTTCTGATATTATTAATAATCAATATTATGAGTTGAATGACGAACAAAAAGAAATTATTGTTTCGCTTGTTAATAATTCCGATTCAAACAGAGTTCGTTCAGATTATAATACCCGCGTTGTAAATGAAGATGTGGTTAACGGTTCAACAATTGAGGTTCTGGAACATTGGGGAGATTTGAAGCTTCCAAACGGCAAAATATTGAAAAACTGGCATGCAGTAATTGTCGGAAGAAAGTTCCTTGTTGAATTCGGGAAGAATGAAAGGATTATAAATCCGTTTTCTTATGGCGCATTTATAACGGACCCTGAAACAAAACGCGGTATCAGTCCTTTGTATTGTGTTCTTTCTCTTGCTTTGTTTCAGGAGGATTTGTTAAACAGAACCTGTAATTTACAAGCACTGAACGAGAATCCGCCGCTTTTGGCTCCGGAAGGTTTTTTTGACGAGGACGAGATTGAACTATATCCCGGGAAGATTATTGAGTATGGTGATAATTTGAGCCCGACAGCAGCTTTTCAGCAAATGAGCTTTAATCCGACTGTGTTCTTGCAGGATATTTCATTCCTGAATGATTTGATGGCAGAAGTTTCGGGAATATTTCCTAACATGGTTGGAGCGGTTGAATCCACTGGTGCAAAAACCGCAACAGAGATTAATACTAAATCACAAGGTCAGATGACTCGATTATCAATGCTTGTAGATACCATTAATCAAGACTTTATTCTTCCAAATGTAGAAAAGGTTGCAAAATTGTGTGCGGATTTTAAATCGGGTGTTGAAACAGTCTTTTTGAATAAAGAAAACCAGCCTGAGAATATTGAAATTGATGATGAAGTTCGTCAGGCTGAGTATAAATATACTTACTCCGATTCATCAAACTCAACCTTAAAATCAGAACAGGCTGATATGCTGGTCGTTGCGGTAGAAAAATTTGCCCAGAAGCTGAACCTGAATCTGGAAGAGATATTCTTGTGGTACTTTGAGCAAAAAGGTGTGGATAATCCTGAACGCTTTCTTGCACAGCAAGTACAATCAGGCGGTATAGAGCTGCCGCAATTCCCGCAGATTATCGAAGGTGATGAATCGAGTGCGCGTCGTATGGCTTTGTTGAAACAGTTTTTGTCAGGTAAAGCAGGAGAAAATGCTATACAAGGTTTATTAGCAGGTATAAGAGGAAACTAAAATGAAATACAAAAATTATTATAACTATGAATCAGATAATCGCGATATTTGGTCGCATAACGATATATTAGGTATGACGGTGTCAGATTTGTTCAAGAATGAACTTCC
>JAAGKN010000551.1_pt1 | contig 50935 bp, 52 predicted proteins | sample 6206371 | NCBI WGS metagenome assembly JAAGKN01 (sample SAMN11533720, study PRJNA540317) | gut metagenome | isolation source: fecal pellets from male and female animal of same cohort | host: Peromyscus leucopus | place: USA:CA | collected 2017 | reverse complement strand
ACTTTCGTTGTTAGACAGCCTCTTTGAAACTATCCAGCAGGAATAGGTGATGTAACATAGACATGTGAGACATATAAAATTATATGGATTTTACAGTTAGCCAAACATATTTGTCACGTCACGTCAATACTTGGCAAATGGAATAAGGCCATATGACATAATTATAAGAATACTCTTCTTCTTTGCGGAATCTATCTAACGATACAAACATTCCGAGGAAATAGGAGGATAAAAATCGACGGGAAAGCCAATACTCACAAAGGTCGAATATCACACGTATTTTAGACAAACAAACGCGATTTTGCGAGATGAAGCAAATTCGCAACATGCGGATTATCAGCAATATTTAAAGATTGTATATGATTGGCTAAAACATAAAAAAACAATCGGACAAACAAATGAAGGATTGTTTATCCGATTGATTGTCTTTTATTTGCGTGCCTGCACGCGATTAGTATTCCTCTTCGTTGAAGAAGAAGTCTTCTTTGGAGGGGTAGTCGGGCCAGATGTCTTCGATGCATTCGTAGGTCTCGCCTTCGTCTTCCATTTCCTGGAGGTTTTCGATTACTTCGAGGGGGGCGCCTGAGCGCATGGCGTAGTCGATGAGCTCGTCTTTGGTTGCGGGCCAGGGTGCATCCTCAAGCTTGGATGCGAGTTCAAGTGTCCAGTACATAGTGGTGTGTGGTTATTATTTTTCGGGGTTAATTGTCTATTGTGATGGAAAATGACTGCAAAAGTAGTATTTTCCATTGATATTAACAATCTTTGTCCCAAAATATTTCATCTGTCTGGGTGGATATATTGTTAAATCGTGCTAAGATGAAGAGGAGGTCGCTCAATCGGTTGATATATTGGATGATGACGGGGTCGACTTCCTGGCCGTGGTGTATCATGTCGATGAGGCGTCTCTCGCATCGGCGGCACACTGTGCGGGCGATGTGGGCTTGGCATGCTGCCGGGGTGCCTGCGGGGATTACAAATTGGCGCAGCGGGGGCACGTCGGCATCGAGGCGGTCGATTGCTTGCTCGAGGGTGGCGATGTCGTCGTGGGTTATTCCGCCGGCTCGGGCGCTCCATCGTCCGTCGTCTTCGGGTGCTGTGGCGAGGTATCCTCCGATGTTAAACATTTTGTTTTGTATCAGGGTGAGCAGTGCTGCTGTCTCGGGACATGGGTCGGATAGGGCCAGCAGCATGCCGATGTGGGAGTTGAGCTCGTCGACGGTGCCGTAGGCTTCGAGGCGGGGGGAGTTTTTGGGCAGACGTTGTCCGCCCACGAGCGATGTGGTGCCGTCGTCGCCTGTGCGGGTGTATAGTGCGCTCTTCTTCATGGGGCTATTTTGAGTTTTGCTGTTTGAGAAGGTCGCGTATCTCGGTGAGGAGTTTTTCTTCGGTTGTGGGCTCGGGAGCCGGGGCGGGAGCTTCTTCTTCTTTTTTCTTGAATTTCATGATTACTCTCAGTGCCACAAATATGCTGAAGGCGATGATAAGGAAGTCGACGATGTTTTGGATGAAGAGGCCATAGTTGATGGCTACTTCTTCTACTGCTGCGGTGCCGTCGGCTGCTGCGGGGGAGGCTTCGGTGATTACATATTTGAGGTTTTTGTATCCGTCGCCGCCGGTGACGATTGAAATCACGGGCATGATGATGTCGTTGACGAGTGATGACACTATTTTGCCAAATGCGCCGCCGATGATTACACCTACTGCCATGTCGACGACGTTGCCTTTCATGGCAAACTCTTTGAAGTCGCTAAGAAATTTTCCCATATTTTTATAGTTGTTTAGTGGTTGTCTATGAGTTAATGATGTTGTCTATGAGTTATTAACAATAATGTAGCCACAAAGTTAAGATTTATTTTGTTAAAAGTCTAAAACGGGGCTAAAAATGGTGCCGGCAGAAAAAAAGTGAGTATTTTTGTAACGTCGGGGCATGACTGACGTAATAATAGTGTGATAATTAATAGTGAAATACCAATGCAAGAGGCTGACCGTCACAATGTGACTGATGTTTTCATCTCTCTGCGCTCCCGGCTCAAGACTGTGGCCACGAGGTTGCTGCGCAATGAGGATGATGCTGAAGATGCGCTTCAGGAGGCGTTCTGCCGCATCTGGACACGACGTGACTGTGTCGATGACCGGGCCGGGGCGCTGTCGATGACGGTTGTGCGCAATGTGTGTATCGATATGTTGCGTCGCGATGCGGTCCACAGGCCGGTGTCGCTTGACGACGAGGGTGCGCCGCAGCTGCATGATGTGGCTGATGAGGTGTCTGAGCCACGCCCGATGGGGCAGCTCTATGCCTCGATTGCGCTGGCTCTGTCGCCTCAGCAATGTGAGTTGCTGCTTCACCGCGACCGTGATGGCTGGAGCATCGGGGAGCTTGCCGAGACCTATAATCTGTCGGAGGCAAATGTGCGCACTATTCTCTCCCGTGCCCGCAAGGCTGTGCGCGAGCAATATCGTAAATCTCAAAATCCTCAATTATAAATGAAAAGCAATAATTTTTACATAGAATCCCAAGAAGAGCTCAAGTGCCTGATTGACCGCTATTTTGAGGGCACGTCCACCGACGCCGACGAGCATTGGATACGCTCGATGCTCGCTGGCGACGTGGAGGCTGACTTTGCTATTGACGCTGAGGTGGCCACTGAGTTGAGAGAGCTGATTGCTGTGACCTCGTTTAGCTTGACAGCTCCCCGCAGGGTGGCAGCTCGCCGAGGCCCGCGGCTGAGGCGATTGGCATCGCTGGCGGCATCGGTGGCTGTAGCAGCGGTAATAGGTGGCTATTTGTGGCTCAATCCGCCGGTAGATGCTGTGGATGGCGATGGCGCTGACTATATCGCTTATGTTGACGGTCATGAGATCAACGACCCCTCGCGGGTGATGGAAATCATGAAGGAGGAGATGTCGGCGATGCGTCCTGTGGCTGATGAGCCTGAGGTGGCCGCCGAGCAGCAGCTCAAGGAGATAGGCGACGCTCTCAACGGGATCTCGCCTGAGGTGATGAATGGAAATGACTAAAACTGACTGCACTATGAATAAAAGATGTGTACTTATATTGTTGATAGCTCTGGTGTGCTTCCCATCTATGTGGGCACAGAAAGGGCTCCATATCAATCAGTTGTTTGACGGTCGTTACCGCAAGCAGAAGAATGTGGTCGAGACCATAATCACCGGCGGAGCGATGCAGTCGGCCTATGGGATTGATGTCTATCACAGTGTCACCATCACGGGCAAGCCTCAGGAGGCTAAAAATATAGAGCCCAAGGTGACCAAGGATGGAGCCAAGGCCACCTCGCGCGAGGTGTATTTCCACGACGGGGCTTTGTACTATGGCTTTTATCAGCTGCCTCCGGCCGGCGGACGCAACCGCTATATTCTCTATCTCAACCGCGGACGCGGACAGCGCAATAAGCTGATGCTGGTGTATATCGAGGGCAAGGCTCCGGCTCATGTCATCAAGCAGCTTCTCAATAATTAATGAATTTTAATTTTTTTCCTGGATTATGAATAAATTCTACTTTCTCATTGTAATGATGGCGTTGACGGGCTTTTCCATTAGCGCCCGGGAGGTGACCACGACCACAATCGATGTCATCGAGCCCGACACGGTGCTCACCGTGGTAAAGCCTGAGTCAATAGTGATTACCGAGACCGGCAACACCACCCGGGTCATCATCAAGAGTGCCGGCGAGGATGGCCCCTCGGTCTACTCTTATTCCACCACTATTGATGATGCCAGTGACGAGCAGAAAAAGAGTTATGACTTTGAGCTGCCGTTTGAGCGTCAGATTGGTGGACTTGGCGCTCCCCACACAGTGTTCAAAGGTACATGTCTGCAGGATATCTATTACGGCGCTCTCATCCCGCTCGACAGCCCCGATGCTGTCAAGACCTTTATGGAGGGTGGCGTGATGTCGATTGTCAAGGGAGTTATAGCCCCGTGGCGGCGAGGGCCATCGCTCTCGGTGGGCTTCGGTATGGGTTGGAAAACGGTTGTTGTGAGCGACGAGATGACTCTTGCCAAGCAGGGCGAGTCGTTGCAGATGGTGCCGCTCCCCGAGGGTGCCAAGCAGGGCCGGTCACATCTACACATGTATCACCTCACTATCCCCGTGATGTTGAAGCAGCACATCTATAAGTATCTCGACATCTCGGCCGGAGTGGTGATGAACCTCAACACCTATTGCACTGCCTCGAGCGATTACTCGATAGGCAACACCGACTATCACACGACTTTCAAGGGCCTCCACCAGCGCTTTTTCAGTTATGACATCGTGGCTAAGGTGGGGATAGCCGAGGGTATGTCGCTATATGTCAAGTATTCGCCTCAGTCATGGTTTGAAGGGCACGACTCGCCTCAATTCAAGACAATCTCGGCCGGTATCATGCTCGATTTTTAACTCCATTAAACTTAGCTACTTATGAAAAGATATAAACTCCCGGTGATTGCCATGGTGGCGTCACTCAACCTTATGGCCGACGAGATGCCTGATACAGTGATGGCTGTAACCTCTCCCTCGCGTGTGATGATTTACGAGTCACCTAATGGCCTGAATGTTACAGTCGAGGAGCGCGACACGGTCTATGAGTACGGCCGCGAATATTCTCCCGAGGCGCGTATCTCCACCACCCAGCAGTGGACTACCGGCGCCGGTACCCCCTTCTGCACCCAGGTAGGTGACCGTGATGACTTGTCGGTGGGTGGCTTCAATTTTGCCTTCATCCACCCTTCGGGGGCTCAGGATTGGGGTATCGAGACCGGTAAGTCATTTGAGGTGACAATCGAAAATTTCCTTGCCTACCGCCGCATTGTGCCCATGAAGGGTGACTGGAGTGGCTATCTGAGTGTGGGTATCGGAGGCAATTGGCGCTTCTACACTATCAGCCGTGACACCCGTTTCCTGGTCGATGAGGCAGGCAATGTGGGTCTCGCTACCTACCCCGAGGATGTCAACCACCACAACTCATCGATACGCACATTCTCATTGCAGTTTCCCATCACCTGGACCCAGCAGTTTCCGGGGCGTATATTCGGTGCCAAGCCATCACTCACCCTCGGTGCCGTGCTCAACTGGAACACCAATGCCTGGGTGAAGACCGGATGGGAAGATGCCTCAGGCAGCAATGCCTCGGCCACTCAGCGTGGCCTGCACCAGCGCAAGTTTACTGTCGATCTCATGGCCAAGGTAAGGGTGTGCCCCTTTGCAAGCCTTTTTGTGCGCTACAGCCCCATGTCGATATTCAAGGCCGGGCATGGCCCCGAGGTGCGCCCCCTCACTTTCGGTATTTCAATTTTGTAACTGATTATGGAAGAGACCAAAAAGCATAAGATACTATTTGTGTGCCTCGGTAATATCTGCCGCTCGCCGGCCGCCGAGGGAATAATGCGTGACATTGTAGAGCAGGCTGGCGTGGCCCATGAGTGGGAGATAGACTCAGCCGGGACCGGTGGCTGGCATGTGGGGCAGTTGCCCGACAGCCGTATGCGCCGTCATGCTCTTGACCGCGTCCTCAAGCTCGACCACCATTGCCGTCAGATAGATGTCAACGACTTTTACTACTATGACTACATCATAGGGATGGACTCGCAAAACATCGTTGACCTCAAGGAGCTGTCACCCACTGTCGAGACCGATGCTAAAATTCACGCCATGATGGAGTGGGCCATCAACAAGGGTTACTACGACTATGTGCCCGACCCCTACTATGAGGGCTCTCAGGGCTTTGAGCTCGTGCTCAACCTTCTCGACGATGCCTGCCACGGCCTCTTCAATGACTTGACTAAGACCCGCCCCTGATGCAGGCTGCACGCGGCAACTGTGATTGCCGCCTCAGCGTCACAACCAGGCAGGAGTGGAGGTCTCCTTCTCAATAAGGGGCTCCATATTATACGTATTACATGAAATAAAAAAAGAGTGTGCCCTCGGTTGAGCACACTCTTTTTTATATGGGGAAAGGGGGATTAGTGGCGGGTGATATGGGCGCCCAGGGAGTTGAGGCGGGTGTCTATCTCCTCATATCCGCGGTCAATCTGCTGGATGTTGCCGATGACACTTGTGCCCTTGGCGCTCATGGCGGCGATGAGCATGGCGATGCCGGCACGGATGTCGGGCGAGTGCATCTTGTTGGCGCGGAGGGGGGTGCGTGTGGTCGAGGCCTATGACAACGGCGCGATGGGGGTCGCAGAGCATTATCTGTGCGCCCATGTCGATGAGACGGTCGACGAAGAAGAGGCGGCTCTCAAACATTTTCTGATGTATCAGCACTGACCCCCTGCACTGTGTGGCCACAACCAGGAGCACGCTCAGGAGGTCGGGGGTGAGCCCCGGCCAGGGTGCGTCGGCAAGGTTCAGGATCGAGCCGTCAAGGGCAGTCTCTATCTCATAGCAATCTTGGGCGGGGATGAAGATGTCGTCGCCACGTCGCTCGAGCTTGATGCCGAGCTTGCGGAAAGCCTCGGGGATGACACCGAGGTTGTCCCATGACACATCTTTGATTGTCAGCGAGCTGCGGTTGAGCGCGGCCATGCCTATGAATGACCCCACCTCAATCATGTCGGGGAGGATGCGGTGGGTTGCGCCGCCGAGCTTTTCATTGCCATGGATGGTGAGGAGGTTGGATGCTATCCCATCGATGCGGCATCCCATTGCCACGAGCAGGCGGCACAGTTGCTGTACATAGGGCTCGCAGGCGGCATTGTAGATGGTGGTGACCCCCTCGGCCAGGGCTGCAGCCATGACGATATTGGCGGTGCCGGTCACCGAGGCCTCGTCGAGTAACATGTAGCAACCCTTTGGTCTCTGGCCGGGCGGGAGCTGTAGTAGATAGGCTTTCTTTTCATATACGTAGTCCATCTCGGCACCGAGCTTGAGGAAGCCGGCGATGTGGGTGTCGACCTTGCGTCGGCCTATTTTGTCACCACCCGGTTTAGAGAAATAGGCTCGGCCATATCGTGCCAGCAGCGGCCCCACGACGAGCACTGAGCCTCGCAATGTGGCGCAACGCTTGATAAACTCGTCGCTGAAGATATATTCGGTATCTACCTCATCGGCCTGGAACGTGTAGTCACCCTTGTCGTGGCGGGTGACTTTCACGCCCATCCCCTTGAGGAGATTGATGAGGTTTTTGATGTCGAGTATCTCGGGGATGTTGGTGATGTGCACCGGCTCGGCGGTGAGAAGTGTGGCGCTGATTATCTGGAGTGCCTCATTTTTGGCACCCTGGGGCATGATTGACCCGTGGAGACGGTGTCCACCCTCGATTACAAAAGTTTCTTCGTTTTCGCTCATAGTGAGGTGGCTATGGTGATGGTAGAGGTTGTTATTTTACAAAAATTACTTCGGGATGCAGAGTGATGGCAAATTTTGCCTCAATGTCGTCTACCACTTTCTGTTGCAGCTGCAACACATCGGTAGCAGTGGCCTCGCCTGTGAGGTTGACAATCACCAGTGGCTGCTTTTCCCACACGGCTGCTCCGCCATGGCGGTAACCTTTCCATCCGCAACGGTCTATGAGCCAGGCGGCAGGTATCTTGACGCGGCCGTCGGGGAGGTCATAGCGGGGCACCTCGGTGTCGTCACCCCACATCTCGCGGGCCTTGGCCACGACTGCATCATATACTCCGGTCGAGACCTCGGGATTTTTGAAGAAGCTACCTGCGCTGCCCACCTCGTTGACGGGTGGCAGCTTGGCGTCACGCATGTCGATGACGGCTCGACGCACAAGCTCGGGAGTCACCTCGGCTTTGCCTGCCATTGCCTCGACTGTAGATTTGAGGGCACCGTAGCCCAAGCGCGGACTCCCCTCCTTAGATACGCCCAGCAACACCGATGTCACGATGTAGCGTCCGGCTTGATCGGGGCCCTTGAAGCGAGAGGTGCGGTAGCCGTATCCACACTCGTCGATAGAGAAGGTGACAAAACGGTTTTCCACGGTGTCGTAAACGTCGACTGCTACAGCGACATCGTTGAGCTCAACACCGTAGGCGCCCACATTCTGCACTGCGGCGCCACCGATTGTGCCGGGGATGCCCGAGAGGTTTTCCATGCCCCAATAGCCCATAGTGGCCAACTCGCGGCACACATCGTCGAGTGCCCATCCGGCATCAAATGAGAAGATAGCGTCGGCAGCCTCGGGGAAGCTCTTGGTGACGAGTGACTTGTGGCTGATGCAGCGTATTATGGTGCCGGTATAATCGGCAGTGAAGAGCAGATTGCTGCCACCTCCCACTACCATAAACGGGCGCGAGAAATAGCCTTTTTCCCACATGCGGGGGAGGTCGACAGTGGGGGAGTCAAATGTGACGAGCTCACTACATCCGGCCGAGATGCCAAATGTAGTGAACTCCTTCACATCATGGTTGGTTGATGTCTTAAACATTTTAGTTTCTGATTAGTTATTAGGCTCGGCCGTAACTTTTTCAAGCCACTTGAGCATACCCAGCATGACTGCCATCGAGGCGAGGCAGAAGAAAGCAAACACTGCCCAGCATTGCCACTGGGAGGGGAAGCTGTTGAGCATGGTCACGCCCAGGGCGATGAAGAGGTTGCCGATAGCGGTGGCTGTGAGCCAGAGACCCTGGCAGATGCCCTGGAGATGCTTGGGGGCAATCTTGGACACAAATGAGAGGCCGAGAGGCGAGATAAACAGCTCGGCAACGGTGAGGAAGAAATAGGTGACGATGAGCACCCAGGGGCCCACCTTCATAGCTGACTTGGCTGCCTCGGCAAGACCCTTGAACTCCTCGCCCGAGGGGTAGGCGTTGACCATCGAGAGCGCCATCAGGAAGATGTAGGCACATGCGGTGATGAACATGCCGATTGCAATCTTCTTGGGGGTGGAAACCTCCTTGCCTCCCTTGACGAGGGCGTTGAAGATAAACATGATAATGGGGGTGAGCACAATCACAAAGAAGGGGTTGATGCACTGCCATATTTCGGGCGCGATAGAGTCGGTGTTGACAAAGTCGCGGGCAAATACCGAGAGTGACTGGCCATTCTGATGGAACGAGAACCAGAAGAATACTGCCACGCCAAGCACTGCAAAGAGGGCATACATGCGCTGGCGTATTTCCTTGGCATCGGCCTGTACCTCAGCAGCAGGCATCTCGGCCTTTTTCTCTTTCTTTACTGGGTTGGGCAGAGCCTTGCGGGTGGCGAGGAAGATGAAGAATGACAGCAACATAGCCACTACCGAGGCCACAAATGAATAGTGTACACCTGTGTTGAAAATTTCAAGATAGTTGGAACAGAAGGCCGACATATCGGCAACCTGGCCGCCCGACACGGTGGTGGCCAAGGTGGTGAGGTTGCTCATCTCGTCGCCTTTCATCTCGCCACCGCTGATGAATTGGTGGCACAGGCGGGGGAGGTCGGCGTTATAGGCAAGGGCATTGGTCTTGAGGTAGGCCTCGCGCAGCAGGGGCGCGATGAAGGGGGCAATGACACCGCCGATGTTGATAAACACATAAAAAATCTGGAAACCGCTGTCACGGCGAGACTTGGCCACAGCGAGAGCCTCGGCACCCTTCTTGGCGGCATCGGCCTCAAAGTTGTCATACATCTGGCCTACAATTGCCTGGAGGTTACCCTTGAACAGGCCGTTGCCGGTAGCGATGAGGAAGAGTGACACACAGGTAGCGACAAGGACCCATGTGGGCACAGCACCGGGGTTGCCGCCAAAGATGGGCACGGCAAGGAATGCATATCCCAATGCCATCACCAGCAGGCCGGCCATGATGGTGCCTTTGTAGTTCTGGAGCCGGTCGGCCACGATACCGCCGGGGAGTGAGAGCACATAAATAAGGAAATAAAACACGGCATAAATCCAGCCGGCGACATCGTCGGAGATGCCAAACTTAGAGCACAGGAACAGCAACAGCACTGCGTTCATGATATAGTAGCCAAAGCGCTCGCCCATGTTGGAGAGGGCGGCTGCGATGAGCCCTTTGGGGTGGTTTTTGCGCGCGTCGATTACATAGTAGATGACAAATGGTGTCACAACTATGAGCACTAAGATCAGCATCGCGATCATGCGATTGTTGATCCAAAGGTCTTGAATGGTTTCTAACATAGAAAGTGATTTTTAGTGGTTTATTTAAGGTATTTATTTGCGGTTTTGAAGCTCGTCAAAAGCTAAGGCATACATCCTGATCTGCTTGACCATCGCCAGCAGGCCGTTGGAGCGGGTGGGGGAGAGGTGCTCGTCGAGGCCTATGCGGTTGATGAAATAGAGGTCGGCGTCAAGCACCTCGCGGGGTGTGTGGTTGTTGAGCACCTTGATGAGCAGGGCTATGATGCCCTTTACTATGATGGCGTCGGAGTCGGCTGTGAGCGCAATGGTGCCGTCGTCGGTCATCTCGGCGTTGATCCACACACGGCTCTGACATCCCTCGATCAGGTGGTCGGGCACCTTGTATTTTTCATCGATAGCAGGGAGTGAATTGCCCAGGTCGATGATGATTGAATATCGGTCCATCCAGTCGTCAAAGTCGCTGAACTCCTCGATGATTTCGTCTTGTATTTGGTTGATTGTTTTCATTTTTCGGTGTATATGAGTTGCATTAATGTCTGTCCTACAGCCTTTAGCGATGAGGCGTCAATTGAGCTCATGTCATCCTTGACGGTGTGCCAGGTAGGGGGGAAGTTGCCTGTTGAGGCATTGTGGCTCTCGATGATGTCGATGGTGGGGATGCCGGCCTTGAGCAGGTGGATGTGGTCATCGGTGATAGCACCACCCGGGGCATTGACAAATCGGTCTTCATATCCGGCCATCTTGGCTGCGGCCCACACTCTGTCGACTGTTGACGAGGCATAATTGTCGCTGAAATACTCGCGGTGGAACTGTGCTCCCTGACCTCCCACCATGTCGAGCAGCACGCCATACATGGGGCGGTCGCTCACACCATAGGGCATGTTTTCGACCCAGTATTGGGTGCCGATACACCAGGATGTCTCGTCGTCGCCACCGGTCTCGCCATAGTCCTCGACATCGGTCAGCAGCAGGTCGACCCCAATCTCGGGCCGCTGAGCCTGAAACTGTCGTGCCATTTCCAGGAGCACGCCCACGCCGCTTGCCCCGTCGTTGGCACCGGGCACCGGCTTGGCATGGTTGGCCTTGTCGGGGTCATTGTCGGCCCATGGGCGAGTGTCCCAGTGGGCGAGGAGTATCACCCTGTGCCGTGCGTCGGGATTGTAGCGTGCAAAGATGTTGCGTATAGGGAGGCGGTCGCCGTTGAAAGCGTTGTCCCAAGCAGTCTGCTCAATGACGGTGTCGGCACCAAATGCCTTTAGTGTTGCCACGAGCCAGTCGCCGCAAGCCTTGTGGGTGGCTGAGCCGGGGACACGCGGGCCAAAATCTACCTGGGTTTTGACATAATTGTAGGCCGAGTCGGCGTTGAATGAGGGTATTTCCACAGTCTCGGCCGTCTTGGGAGCGGTGTTGGTGGCTTTGCCTGAACAAGCGCAAGCGATGAAAAGGCTTGTAAATATGGTTGTTAGCAATGCTAATTGCTTAATTTTCATAATCTATGTAATTTATTCACAAAGATAAATAATCCCCTCGTAAAATGCAAATTTTTGTCAATCCCGTGATTATTCATTATTTTTGCCTTAGAGAAATATAATTATATTATCATGAAGCTATTGCAACTATTTTTGAGCGCGACAATGGTGTGTTGTGCCATATCGCCTGTGTCAATGGCCGCTGCCGATAAAGTCAAGGGTGGCAGGTCGAGTAAGGTAAAGGCTACTTGTAACTATGGAGGCTCTACTCTGACTTTTTATTCTAACGGCACGGTAAAGGGCCGCTGCCTGAGTGGAAAATATGTCAACCAAGGCAGTTATTACTCGGTTGAGATGTTCACCTCGGGCTCGGATTATTGTGGAGACGAGATGGTGGCATGTGTCATTGTGGGCAATACGATGTATGAAATCTTGTCAACCTCTGATGGGTGTGAGGAGTATGTCTACAAGCCTTCCTCGCGTCAAGTGATAGAGGTCGATGAATGTGAAGGTACCAATGTTACCCGCCCGCTGAGCTACTACGCGTCCTATCGCGTCAACTGGCGATGAGATAAAACCGAGGGCTGTCCCCCACAATTCACTTAGAGGAGACAGCCCTCGTTGTATAGGGTAAAGCCGGATTATTCAAACTTGCGGTAGTACTCGTCGAGGATGCCACTGATGTTGAAGTAGAACCGGGTGTCGTAGCCGTAGGGGTCGGCAGCGGTTACAATCTCATAGGCGGGCGAGTTAAACTCGTGCTTGCGGGGGAAATATCCCAGAAACTGGATGAGAAAATACTCGTGCTGTGGAGCCACTACCCACCAGGGGTTGAGCTCGTCGCGGCCATTGCCCGTTGACATGATTGCATAGACGAGATATTTGATTTTGTTGGTCCAGATGTCGGCGTGGGCCTGCTTGTGTTTAAGGCGGAAAGCCTGCACTTTGTAGAGCATCTGGTAGAGGTCGAGGGGGTTGTCAGCCAGGGCGATGTCGGCATATTTTAGGATTGAGTCGGCATCGGCACGGGTGAGCTTTGACTTGCTGTAAAGCTCCTTGATGTGGGCCGGGATTTTGGTCTCGCGGTAGGGGTAGAAGTCTTCCTGGAACATGTAGCCGAGATAAAGGTGACGATATTTATCTACCTTCATCGTGGTGTCGTTGGAGAGGTGCTCGCGCATGAGCTTGGGATAGAAATATTGTGAACCACGGTCGTTGACCTCTCGCTTAATCTGCTGCAGGTCAGGGGCCTCGCGCTTGAGTTGCGGAAGGTATTCCTGCGCTGCCATGCCAAGGGCACAGCTTATGATGATGGCGGTTATAAGGGCGAGTTTCTTCATTGCTGGGTCTTTGATATGTGCAAAATTATAATAAATTTCAGATATAACGAAATATAATCTCAAAAATGGGTGTAGCGACTGTCAAAAACTGACTGTGGCCTTGTGGGTCAGGCCGGTATAAACAGGCCTATGAACACCTGCCCGAGGATGCTCATTACCACCACTGCGGGGAGCCCGAGGATGAGCAGCAGCTGCCAGAATTGGCGCGATGGGAAGGTGAGCACGCGGCCGGCAGGGGTGCGGCTCCATGCCATCAGTCCCAGGAACGCGCCTGATATGGCACCGGGAATGAGGGCTGCAGGGGCCACTACGGCTCCGATAACGGCCCCCACCAGTGCCCCGCCGGTGATATAGGCGTTGGTGACGCGTGGCGGGCGTCCGGATATACCGCGCAGGTAGTCGATGCCGAGCACCAGTGCCACTGCGATTGCCCAGAAGATGAGCGTGGAGGTGGATATCATCGAGGAGAATGCAAAGTGAAAACACAGTAGTGCACCCCATGCTGCAACCCCGGCCCAAGAGCGGGGAATGAATGCAATCGCCAGTGATGCACCCATTAATAAAGAACCGATAATCAATAATATTGCGCCCATAGTTTCTTTATTACTTAATGTTAAAGTTATTTAACATTTAAACGTATAAGGGGTGTAAAAAGTTTAACTTTTCTTTTCAGGATATGAGACACGGGTGTGAAACATGGTGCGCAGCCGTGATATGAACGTTTCCTTGATTATCTTGATGTCGCGGAATGACAGCGGGGAGTCGTTGTGGAGTCCCTCGGTAATCTGGGTGTCGATAATGCGGTTGACCAGGGCGGTTATGGCCTCGGGGGTGTGCTCCTTGAGAGAGCGTGACGATGCTTCAACCGCATCGGCCATCATCAGTATCGAGGTCTCCTTGGTGGTGGGGTTGGGGCCCGGGTAGGTGAACGGCGCGGGGTCGACCTCCTCTCCCGGGTGTTGGTTGCAATAGGTGGTGTAGAAGTAGCGGGTGGTGCCACGGCCATGATGCTCAGAGATGAATCGCTTGATTACCTCGGGGAGGTTGGCTTTCTCGGCACGCTTGAGCCCGTCGGTGACATGGCCCACGATGATGCGTGCGCTCTGTAGGGGTCGAGGGCGTCGTGGGGATTGACACCATGCTGGTTTTCAGTGAAGAAGGCCGGATTTCTGATCTTGCCTATGTCGTGGTAGAGGGCTCCGGTACGCACCAATTGCACTTTGGCGCCGATGCGGCTTGCCGCCGGCGATGCCAGATTGCTCACTGCCATGGAGTGCTGGAAGGTGCCGGGGCACTCCTCTGACAGCTCGCGGAGCACGGGATTGTTTATGTCGCTCAGCTCTACCAGCGTCACCTTGGAAGTGAAACCGAATAGCTTTTCAAAAAGGAATACAAAGACGTAGGCAAACGAGATGAGCACTCCGTTGATGCCAAAGCAGCCGATAATCGAGGGGGTGAGAGAGTCGATGGTGCCAACCTGGATGAGGCGTATGGCGACATATGACACGGTGTAGCCGATGAATACAAACAGGGCCGACCGCAGTAACTGGGAGCGGCGTGTCAAGTCCTTGAGAGAGAGAATGGCGATGGTGCCGGCTGTGAACTGCAGGAAGATGAATTCCAGTGGCCCGGCGCATATCTGGGCTACAATGAGGGTGGCACACATGTTGGCAAAAAAAGCTGTGCGCGAGTCGAGAAACACCAGCACCATGATAGGCAAGATGGTGAGCGGCACCACATATAGTCCCGTCGAGAATGTCGCCGCCATGACAAATGAAAAGAGCGCAAATGCCGTGATGAGCAGCATGATAAACATCAGCTTCTTGTCGTCAGTGTAATACTCGCGCCTGAACAGGTAGAGAAATGCATATAACAGAGAGAAGATTATCACCACATAGAGCACCTGCCCCCCGATGGGGTAGTAGTTTTTGACCTTCTCATTGTCGTTTTTCTCCTTTAGGGTGGCCTCATAGGTCTCGAGGATGGTGTAGAGTTGAGGGGTTACAATCTGCCCCTGGTCAATGATGCGCTCCCCCTTCTGTATCACGCCCTTGGGGGCGATGGCCTTTTCGATGGCTTCAGATTTCATGCGCGAGGTAGTGACTGTGTCGGGAAGGATGTTGGGTACAAGCGACGTGGCCACATGTGCCTTGGCAAACTGGCTGTGGATGTGGCTCCCGCTGAAGATGGAGTCGAGCCTGGCATAGGCATATCGCGGGCTCACGAAGCCACTCGTGGGCGATGATACCGCCATGTTTTCGTTGACAAATTTTATCGATGCGAGGTTGCCCGCCACAATCTGGGCATGCACGTCGGCACTCACTATGCCACTTTCATATATGTCCTTTACAGCCTCTATGAGCCGGTTGCGCTCGGTCGATGACAGGTCGGTGATGGAGTCGTTGATATATTGGGCAAAGTTGGATATAGTCGACTTCTCGGTCTCAAGGTCGCGACGGAACACCGGCTCAAACGATGAGTTGATTGAGTCAGTGATTTTCTTCTCGCTCGCCGGGTCGAGTTTGATGGGGATGTCAAACGGGGCCCTGAGCAACGTGTAGTTCCAGGGACTCCCCTCGGCATAGGAATAGATGTTCTCGCCGGCGCGGGGCAGGAAATACACGATGACAATGGTAGCGATAACAAAACTCGCTATGCGATATAGGGTCGACTTCTTGGCAGGTTTCATCTTGTGGTGGGATGGGGTTGGTGGGGATTATCGGTTGGTGCGCACGGCTCGCTGTATGCCATCGATAGAGGTGATGTCGCGTGAGAGCTCGTTGATGATGGAGGCATCGGAGACGAGCACATCGAGGGTGCAGTTGAACACACCATTGGCAGCCTTGATTGAGAGTGAACGTATATCCATGTTGAGTTGGAGCGAGATTTTGCTCGTGAGCTCCTGCAGGATGCCGTGACGGTCGATGCCCTCAATCTTGAGGCGGCCGAGGAATTTGTGTCCGCCGGTTTCCCAGCGGGTCGACAGTATGCGTGGCCCGAAGCTGGCTTTCAGCACCTGGGCTCGGGGGCAGCTCTGTGCGTGCACTTCAACTTCACCCTTGTCGTTGATGAAGCCGAGCACGTCATCGCCCGACATGGGCGAGCAGCAACCCGAGAAGATGAAATTCTGGGTGCCGTCAGGGTTGCATCGCAGCACATACACCTCCTTGGGGTTGATGTGGGAGCGGGTGACGACATCGGGTATCTTTTCCACATTGGTAGCCTCGGTCACCCGGGTCTCCGGCTCCTTGTTGCGGCCTATGCGGCCTATGCGCAGCAGCTTGCTCAGGAGCGAGCGGTCGCCGCGGCGCTGATGGATGCCGGTAAACTCGTTGAGGTTGATTTCGTCGCTGCCTATCTTCATCATCAGTTCGTCACGGTTGGCCACCTTGTAATATCCGAATAGATTGGTGAGCACCTCGTTGTTTTCCTCAAGGTTGTTATCCTCGAGGAAACGTGCAAATATCTGCTTGCCTCGGTCGATAGTGGGCTGCTGCTCCTTGCGCAGGGCCTGGCGCAGACGGGTGCGCCCCTTGGCCGTGGCGAGAAACTCCATCCACTCGGCCTTGGGCCGTTGTGACTGGGAAGTGAGCACCTCCACCTGGTCGCCGCTGTTGAGCCGGTGGCTCAATGGCACGAGCTTGTGGTTGACCTTGCCGGCGATACATTTCTCGCCCAGCTGTGAATGGAGGTTGAAGGCCACGTCGAGCACGGTGGCGTTGTTGGGCAGCGTGACAAGTTCGCCCCGGGGAGTAAACACCACAATCTCTGATGAGAAGAGATTGAGCTTGAGTGTGTCGAGAAAGTCGATGGCGTTGGGTGTTGGGATCGTCGAGGATATCCTTGATGGTGCGGAGCCACACGGTGAGCTCGCTCTCCTCGTCGCCCTCGCCGATTTTGTATTTCCAGTGGGCGGCAAACCCCTTTTCGGCAATCTCGTCCATGCGGCGCGAGCGTATCTGCACCTCGATCCAGTTGCCGTCGGGCCCCATCACGGTCAGGTGCAGCGCCTGATAGCCGTTGGCCTTGGGGCATGCAATCCAGTCGCGTGTGCGGTCGGGGTGCAGGCGGTAGAGGTCGGTGATGGCCGAGTAGATGTTCCAGCATGTCTGCTTCTCCTGCTCTCGGGTCATGCCTTCGTCTTCAAATATAATGCGCATTGCATAGAGGTCATACACCTCCTCAAAGGGTATCTTCTTGGCCTCCATTTTCTTCCATATCGAGTAGACCGACTTGAGTCTCGAGTGGGCCTCAAATTTCAGCCCCATGCTCACGAGACGCTCCTTGATAGGCGCCGAGAAGTCGTTGTAGACTGCTGTGCGCCGCTCCTCGCTCTCTTTGATTTTGAGACTGATGCGCTCGTAGGCTCCCGGGTGTTCATATTTAAAGCTGAGGTCCTCGAGCTCGGTCTTGATTGCGAAAAGGCCCAGGCGGTGGGCCAGCGGGGCATAGATGTAGAGGGTCTCGCCCGCAATCTTGTACTGCTTGTTGGGGGCCATCGAGCCGAGGGTGCGCATGTTGTGCAGGCGGTCGGCCATCTTGATGAGCACCACGCGGATATCCTCGCTCATGGTCAGCAGCAGCTTGCGGAAATTCTCGGCCTGCGCCGATGCCTTGTCGCCGAAGATGCCGCCCGAAATCTTGGTGAGCCCTGCCACGAGCTGGGCTATCTTCTTGCCGAAATGCTGCTCGATGTCCTCGACGGTGTAGTCGGTGTCCTCCACCACATCGTGCAGCAGAGCGGCGCATATCGATGTCGACCCGAGCCCTATCTCCTGGCTCGCAATCTTGGCCACGGCGATGGGATGGAGGATGTAGGGCTCGCCCGAGCGGCGTCTCACACCCTTGTGGGCTTCTTTGGCAAACTTGAAAGCGCGCTCGATAATCTCCACCTTCTTGCGGTGGTTGCTGCTGAGATAGCCACCCAACACGTCATCAAATTCACTCTGTATCAACAACTCCTCCTCGGCGGGAGTCATCATCTTGGGCTTGGAGTCGGTCTTGTCCATAGGCATTGTTACTGTCTAATTATCCAATTACACCACAAAAATAATTATAATCAATCTTATTACCAAAAAAAACGCTCACTCCACCTCTTCCCTTCTTGTAAAAATGTGGAAAAACGCTATCCCTGCAGTGGCTTGCCCTCCATCTATATTACTGCAACACTAAATGCAAGGAGCTGCTCCAGGGGTGGGGCAGCTCCTTGCATTTAGTGTTGCAGGGTGGTGGGGGATTAGTTGCGGTTGGGGGTGTCCCAGATGCGGGTCTCGGTGGCGGTGACGGTGGTAGCCAAGGGGCCTATTGCCAGGCGGAAGTCGCCTTTCTCGAGTATCCACTTGTCGTCATAGTTGACATAGGCGAGGTCGTCGGCAGGGAGCTTGAGGGTGACGGTCTTGGTCTCGCCGGGAGCGAGCTCGATTTTGTCAAAGGCGCGTAGACGGCGCACGTCGGGCGAGGTGGTGGCGATGATGTCGCTTGAGTAGAGGAGCACGCTCTCGAGGCCCTTGACGTTGCCGGTGTTGGTGACATCGACACTGACGGTGATGATATCGCCTGATTGGAACGAGGGCTTGTCAACGCGCATGTTGCTGTATTCAAATGTGGTGTAGCTCATGCCATAGCCAAATGGCCATTGCACGTCGACCTTGGCCTCGTAGTTGTACATTCCGGCCATGGTGGCTGCTACCTCGCCTTTTTTGTAGTCATAGGTGATGAGGGCACCAGGGTGCTTGGGATAGGTGATGGGGAGACGACCGCTGAAGTTTTCCTTGCCGATGAGGAGGTCGGCGAGTGCTTCACCGCCATAGTTGGAGGGGAGCATGATGTCGACGATGGCCTTGGCTCCGGGCTCAATGTCGTTGATCAGTCGCGGACGGCCCTCGTTGAGGATAAGCACCACGGGCTTGCCGGTGGTGTAGAGGCGGCTGACGAGCTCTTTCTGGTTGGGCGAGAGGTTGAGGTCGTCGATGTTGCCGGGGGTCTCGCAATAGCTTGTCTCGCCTATGCAGGCCACGATGACATCGGCCGAGGCTGCGGCAGCGGTGACCTTGTCAAGGTCGCCTACATTCTCGACACCCCAGCTGCCTTTCCATTGGTCGGTCTTGCCATAGGTGATGCCGGGCTCATAGATGATGTTGTTTTTGCCAAAGGTCTCCTGCATGGCCTGGAGGATGGTCTTGTACTTCTTGGAGATTTCAAACTCGTCGGTCATGTGGCCTTGCCATGTGTAGGTCCAGCCACCGTTGAGGCTGCGCATTGAGTTGGCGTTGGGGCCTGTGAGGAGTATCTTGGTGCCTTTCTTGAGTGGGAGGGTGGCGTCATCGTTTTTCAGGAGTACCATCGACTCGGTTGCTGCCTGGCGTGATGATGCTGCAAATTCTTTGCTACCGAATAGGGGATAGTCGGTCCACTTGGTGTTGGGCTCGCTGAAAAGGTTGAGGCGGTATTTCATGCGGAGCACGCGGCTGGTGGCGTCGTCGATGCGGCTCATGGGTACCATGCCCTCGTTGACAGCCTCAATCAGGAGGGTGCAGAAGTCGGTGCTTGTAGGGCTCCATGCCATGTCGATGCCGGCGTTGATGGCCATGGCGATGGCTTCTTTCTTGTCTGCGGCCACATAGTCTCGCTGGAAGAGGTTGTTGATGTCGGCCCAGTCGGTGACGATGAGGCCGTCCCAGTCAAGCTCCTCTTTGAGCCAGCGGGTGAGGTATTTGGCGTTGGCATGGAATGGGATGCCGTTGTTGGTGGTGGAGTTGACCATGATTGAGAGAGAGTGTCCGTCGCGGATGGCTGCGAGGTAGGGGGCAAAGTGTTTCTCGCGCATCTCCTGGTCACCTATCGAGGAGTGGGTGCGGTCCTTTCCGCTGACGGGGGCACCGTAGCCCATGAAGTGCTTGACATTGGAGGCGATGTGGTAGCGGTCGATATTGTTGGGGTCGTCACCCTGCATGCCTTTTACTGTGGCAGTAGCCATCACTGAGGAGAGATAGGCATCCTCGCCATAGTTTTCCCACACTCGGGGCCACAGGGGGTTGCGTGCAAGGTCGACGGTGGGGTTGTAGGTCCAGGGCACATTGCATGCGCGAGTCTCGTAGGCAGTGATCTCGCCGCCGCGGTGGGCAAGGGCGGGGTTGAATGTCGCGGCGATGTTGATGTTCTGGGGCATGAGTGTAGCACCAATGGTGTAGCTTGCACCGTGATTCATGTCGAGGCCATAGATGGTGGGGATGCCTATATCTTTAAGCGACACATCCTGCACCTGCTTGACGATGCCATACCATTGCTCGGGGGTGACGGCCCGGCCGGGGACGTTGAGGATTGAGCCCACCTTGTGCTTGCCGATGATGTCGGCGAGCTTGGAGGCATCGAGGTTGATGGGGGCATTTCCGGGGTCGTTGTAGCCCCATATCACGTCAAGGGATATTTCACACATCTGCCCCACCTTTTCTTCGAGCGACATCGATGCCACGCGCTTGGCGATTTCGGCTTCCATCGCTTCATCGCGCGGGATGATGGGGGTTGCTGTGGCGGTGAGGGCTGCTGCAGCACACATCGTGATTAAGGTTTTCTTCATAACAGTCAATGAATTGTATTTAAGGTATATGATTGTGCAAATTTACTCATTTATTTTGAAATGTGGCGCCGGCGGTAGGAAAAAAAACCGTGGGCGATGTGACGCAGACCCCACATCATGGGGAAACGGCCCCGGCGGTAGTTGCGCCATGCCATCAACGGCACTCTCAGCATGCCCGATATCCCGGGATGGATATGGCGCAGTAGTGCGCCCATGCCGCGGGCCATTGCGGGGTCGGTGACGGGACGGTCGCAGGTTGTGGAGTGGCTGTGGGTGGTGATGACAATGGGGAAGAAGCGACAGTGTAATCCAGAGAGGCGGCAGTCGTGGAAAAACACCTCGTCCTCGGCACAGCGATAGGGGGCATTGATGCCAAACCGCTCGTCAAATCTCACCTTGCCCAGCTTCTCGCGCCTGTATGCAATCTCAAAGGTCACCACCGAGTATCCCCGTGGCATCAGCGCGGTGACATCGGTCTCGGTGGCGGGATAGCAGCGGGTGACGGGGGCAAACATGAATGTGGCGACATCCACCTCGGGGTGGTTGTCGAGGGTGTCGATGACAGCGCTGAGCCCCTCGGGGGTGTAGCGCAGGTCGTTGTCGGCCAGCAGGCAGTAGGGTGCTCGCGCCAGCTCGATGGTGTGGTTGTGGTTGCGGCTTGAGCCGGTGTCGTCAAATGTGTGCACCTCGATGTCGCTGCGAGAGTCGATTGAGCTACAGGCACCTTGTGGCGGCTGCTGCCATGAGACGATGTAGCGCACGGTGTCGAGGCGTGGAAGTTGCATCTTCCTCACCATCTCCAGCCCGTCGGGGCCGTGGGTCACTATCAGCACATCGAGCTTTATCATAATCGATGCAACAAATTTAGGGATTGTCGGCCTCATGGCCAAATATTTTTTGTACCTTTGTAGCCAAATATCAACTTCATTAATGATGAACGAGCAATTTGAAATGGTGGCCAAGACCTTTATGGGTCTTGAAGATGTGCTTGCCGAGGAGCTGAGACTGCTCGGAGGCATAAATGTGGAGCCGGGTAACCGCATGGTCTCTTTTGAGGGTGACCTTGAGATGCTTTACAAGGCCAATATGTGTTGTCGCACAGCTCTGCGCGTGCTGAAACCTTTCTATAAATTCACTGCCTCCGACCCCGATACTCTCTATGATATGGTCAAGGAATATGACTGGGGGTCGTTGTTGTCGACTGATAAGACTTTTGCTATTGACACGACGGTGTATTCCGACGAGTTTACCCACTCGCGCTATGTCACCTATCGCGTCAAGGATGCTATTGTCGACTGGTTTCAAGACCGTCTCGGCGACGGAAAGCGTCCCGGTGTGAGGCTCCAGGATGCCGATGTAATGATTAATGTCCACATCTCGGGCACTCGCGTGACCCTGTCGCTCGACTCATCGGGCGAGTCTCTCCACAAGCGCGGCTATCGTGTGGCCCAGACCGATGCTCCCATCAACGAAGTGCTCGCCGCCGGCATTATCCTGCGCTCGGGCTGGAGGGGCGACATGGCATTTGTAGATCCTATGTGTGGCTCGGGCACTTTCCTCATCGAGGCCGCCCTCATCGCCGCCAACATCATGCCCGGTGTCTACCGCAACCATTTTGCATTTGAATCATGGCCCGATTTTGACCGCGATCTGTTTGAGAGCATCTACAATGATGACTCGGCCGAGCGCGAGGTGACCCATCCTATTGTGGGTGCCGATGTGCTCCCCCAGGCTGTCGCTATCGCCGAGGCCAATATCAAGAGCGCCGGTGTGGGCAAGTATATCACTCTCGAGTGTAAAAACTTCTCCAAGTGGGAAGAGGCTCCGGCTCCCGAGGGCGTGATTGTCACCAATCCCCCTTATGGAGAGCGCATCGTCGTCGAGGATATGGAGGGGCTCTACCAGATGATAGGCTCGCAGCTCAAGCATGTGTTCCGCGGATGGCATGCCTGGATTATTGGCTACAACGATGATTATTTTGCCAAGATAGGGCTTGCCCCCTCGGTAAAGGTGCCCATGATGAACGGGTCGCTGCAATGCGAGCTGCGTGAGTATGTGATATTTGACGGCGATTACCGCAGTTTCCGCAAGGCCGGTGGCAAAATCAAGGATGACAATGCCGATGGTGACGAAATGTTCCCCCGCAAGAAGAAATTTAAGCGCGATGATGACCGCCGCTGGCGTGACAATGCCCGCCGCAAGGGCTTTGGTGGCCGTGACGGTGATGGCGACGATGACGGCAAGCGCGTCTTCAAGAAAGACCGCGACTTCAAGCGTGACCGTGACTTCAAGAAGGATCGCGACTTCAAGCGTGACCGCGACTTCAAGCGAGGCCGTTATGGCGACGATGATGAAGGGAAGCGTGATTTCAAGCCACGCAAAAATCTGCCCCCGCTGCCTCAGGACCGCGAGGAGCGCTTGCGCCGCCGTCACGAAAATTCCCCATTCAGGCTTGGCGACTCTCCCCTCAAGCCTTCAATACCCGCCTCGGCAGGGGTGAAGTCCTTGCAGCGTCGTGGCTGGAAGAAAAAAGATTAACCTGTAATATCCCCTATAATAGATGAATATCCTGCTTCTTGGTAGCGGAGGCCGAGAGTCGGCACTCGCTTGGAAAATAAATCAGAGTGAGCTCACTGACAAGCTCTTTATCGCTCCCGGCAATGCCGGTACAAGCCAGTATGGCATCAATGTGGCTCTGTCGCCTCTTGACTTTGACAACATCAGGGCTTTTGTTGCCGACAATGCCATCGACATGATTGTGGTGGGCAACGAGGATCCCCTTGTGGCCGGTATCTACGACTATTTTGCCGGTGACCCGGTCAAGGTGCTCGGCCCCTCCAAGGCCGGTGCGCTGCTTGAGGGGAGCAAGGATTTTGCCAAGCAGTTCATGGCTAAATACGGTATCCCCACAGCCCGTTACCGCAGCTTTACCCAAGATACAGTCGAGGAAGGATGCAACTTCCTCACCACCCTCAATCCCCCCTATGTGCTCAAGGCCGACGGCCTTGCAGCCGGCAAAGGGGTGCTCATCATCGACAGCTATGAAGAGGCCTGCAAGTCGCTCCGCGAGATGCTTGGCGGCATGTTCGGCAAGTCATCGGCCACTGTTGTCATCGAGGAGTTTCTCAGCGGCATCGAGTGCTCGGTGTTCGTGCTCACCGACGGCAACGGCGGATACCGCATCCTCCCCGTGGCCAAGGACTACAAGCGCATCGGCGAGGGCGACACCGGCCTCAACACCGGCGGCATGGGCGCCGTGAGCCCCGTGCCTTTTGCCGACGAGGAGTTCATGCGCAAGGTGGAGGAGCGCATCATCAAGCCCACAGTGGAGGGCCTGATAGCCGAGGCATTGACTACCGCGGATTCATCTTCCTCGGACTCATCAATGTGGGCGGCGAGCCTATGGTGATCGAATACAATGTGCGCATGGGCGACCCCGAGACCGAGGTGGTGATGCTGCGTCTGGCATCTGACCTTGTCAAGCTCATGGATGCCGCCGCCTCAGGTGAGCTCGGCGTGCTGCCCTTAGAGCATGACGAGCGTGCCGCCACCACAGTCATGATGGTGTCGGGAGGCTATCCCGGCAGCTATGCCAAGGGAAAAGTAATCACCGGCCTCGACAATGTGCCCGAGAGCGTAATCTTCCAGGCCGGCACCACAATGAATGACAAGGGTGAGACCGTGACCTCGGGCGGTCGTGTGCTCGCTGTCAGCTCCTACGGCATGACAATTGAGGATGCCCTCGCTACAAGCTACCGCGGCGTGGAGAGGATACATTTTGACAACTCCTACTACCGCAAGGATATAGGCCGCGATCTGTTATGAGACCAGTCGAGGAGAGGATAACACAATTTGTCCACTCTCCAGTCATGGCCTGGACCTCGGGCATAGTGGCGGTGGTGTTGATGTGGATGGCCTATACGGCTGTAGGCGGAGTGCCCGACCCTGTCGCCAAGGGGGTGGGGCTTCCCTCGCCCAACTTGTGGATCAAATCCCCCGGCCTGTCGTTTTTTATAAATCTCTCGGTGGCGGTGGGCATCTCGTGGATGATGATGCTCATCAACACCCGCTATAATCTGCTCAGGGATATCACCCGCGTCTTTGCCGGCGTGTTTCTGCTGATGCAGGCCGCATTGCCCTGCGAGATGGGGCGGTTTAACGGTGGTTCTCTGCTGGGTATCGTGTCGCTGAGCTGCATATTCCTGCTTTACTCGGCCTACAACAAGCCCTATTTCACGCGGTATATATTCCTGATATTCTGCATTCTGGCTGCTGCGGCCATGACTCAATACGGCTTTGTGGCTTTTATCCCGGTGTTTATGATGGGGTGTGGGCAGATGAGGGTGTTCAACCCCCGCATGTTCACGGCTATCATCCTTGGTGTCATTACCCCGCTGTGGATAGCATGGGCCTTTGGGCTTGTGAAGATTGAGGCTGTCACCGTGCCCGATTTCACGGCATTTGCCTCGTTTCTGTCATCGGGGGGCAAGATGCAATTTTTTGCCACCGTGGCCGTGACGATGATAGTGGGCGTGACCCTGTGTATAATCAACATGATCAAGGTGCTCAACTACAACATGCGCTCCCGTTCCTACAACGGCTTTATCTCGCTGCTGCTCTTTGCAACGAGCGCGTTGACGATACTCGACTTCACCAATATGGCATTTTATGTGACACTGCTCAATGTGTGTACAGCCTTTCAGGTAGGACAATTTTTTGTCATCAACATCAAAAACCGTGGCTATATCACGGTGCTTGTGGTGGTAGCCCTGTATCTGGGCCTCTATGTGTGGGGAGTGAGATGTTAAATCGCTAATACTTTGACGATTATGAAAATAATCATTGACGACAATATACCATTTGTCAAGGGGGTGCTTGAACCCTGTGCCGATGTGGTGTATCTCCACGAGTCGGCAATTGACGCTGACGTGGTCAAGGATGCCGATGCGCTGTTGGTGCGCACCCACACCCGTTGCAATGCCTCGCTGCTCGACGGCTCGCGGGTGAAATTTATCGGTACCGGCACCATAGGCACCGACCATATCGACTTGCCTTATTGTGCCGGCAATGGGATAACCGTGGCCAATGCGCCCGGCTGCAATGCCCCCGCCGTAGCCCAATATGTTGTGGCTGCCATCGACCGATTGCTCGAGGGGGAGTCACCCCAAGGCAAGACCCTCGGTATTGTAGGCGTGGGCAATGTGGGGTCGCTCGTCGACCGCTGGGCCCGCTCGCTGGGGATGAAGACACTCCTCTGTGACCCTCCCCGTGCTCGCCGCGGCGATGCCGAAAATTTTGTGGACCTCGATGTCGTAGCCTCCGGAAGTGACATCATCACTTTCCACACCCCTCTCACCCTCAGTGGCGAGGATGCAACCCTGCATCTTGCCGGCAGCCGCTTTTTTGAGGATCTCAAGCCGGGTACCCATCTCATCAATGCTGCCCGTGGCGGTGTCATCGATGAGGCGGCGATGCTGGAGTGTGACAAGCCGGGAAATATCGCTATCGACTGCTGGGAAGGGGAGCCGCATGTCAATCGCAAGACTCTCGACCGCGCACTTATAGCTACTCCCCACATCGCCGGATATTCACGCCAGGGCAAGACTCGCGCCACGATGATGATAGTCGATGCGCTGTGCCGTCATTTTGGCTTGCCTCAGCTTGAGATTGCCGAGGAGCGTCCCCTGCCACCTCCGGCCCGGGTCACTCTCGAGGCTGTGACAGGCACCTATGACATCATGGCCGATGACACAATGCTGCGCGATGACCCTGATGCGCTCACGCTCCTGCGCAACAACTACACACTCAGAGAAGAAACTTATTAAAATCCTCTAAAAATACCACAATGAAATCGACACTTATCTCTTTCACAATGCTTTTAGGCACAGCGCTCTCATGCTTTGGCTGGGGGCAGAAGGGCCACGATGTAACAGCTTATATTGCCGAGCGACATCTCACACCGGCTACTCTCCATGCCGTCGACTCGATACTTGAGGGCAAGTCAATAGTGTATTGGGCCAACTGGCTTGACAACGCAAGCCACACGCCCGAATATGCCTACACCAAGACTTGGCATTACAAAAATGTAGATGCCGGCGAGACCTATGAAACAGCCAAGCTGTCGCCCACCGGTGATGCCGTCACTGCCATCAATGGCCAGATTGAGGTGCTCAGCGATCCCACATCCACTCTTCCATCGTCGCAGCTCGCATTGAAGATACTGGTACATGTGGTGGGTGACCTTCATCAACCTCTCCACATGGGCCATGCCTCTGATGCCGGTGCCAATACTGTGAAAGTCAAATACTTTGGTCACGAAAAAAATCTTCACTCGGTGTGGGATAGCTCAATCCCCGAGAGTGCCCACAAGTGGAGCTACAGCGAGTGGCAGCAGCAGATTGACCGTGCTGTCCCCGAGGAGCAGGCTGTAATCGTTGCCGGCACGCCTGACGACTGGGCCAAGGAGACAGTGAGCATCGCCGGTGATGTCTACCGATATTTCCCCGAAGGTGCCAAAATCTCCTATGACGGCGTCGCCTACTGGACCCCCGTTGTAGAGCAGCAGTTTCTGCGCGGAGGCTTGCGCCTGGCTCATATCCTCAACAGCATCTATGACCCTAACTATGGTAAATAATGGAAAGTATAAAGCGATTATATAAAATTGGTTACGGCCCCTCGTCGAGCCACACGATGGGCCCTCGCCACGCAGCCGAGATTTTTGCACAGCGTCACCCTGATGCCACCCGCTATGAGGTCACGCTCTATGGCTCGCTCGCTGCTACCGGCAAGGGTCACCTCACCGACAAGGCTATCCTCGATGTGCTCTCGCCGGTGGCTCCCACCGAGATTGTGTGGAAGCCCGAGATATTTCTCCCTTATCATCCCAACGGAATGAAATTCAAGGCATTCCGCGCCGATGACTCGGTGATAGCCGATGTCACCCTCTACTCGGTGGGGGGCGGCGATGTCGAGATGGAGGGTGAAGTGAAGCCTGAGGTGAAGCCTGTCTATGAGATGTCAAAGATTGCCGATATCCTCGAGTGGTGTAATCGCACAGGCAAGAGCTATTGGGAATATGTCAACGAGTGTGAGGAAAGCGATGTGTGGGACTATCTTGCCGAGGTGTGGCAAGTAATGAAGGAGGCTGTGCAACGCGGCATTGATGCCGAAGGGGTGCTCCCCGGAGGCCTCGGCGTGCGTCGGCGTGCTCTCAGCTACTATGTCAATGCATCGGGCTACAATGCCAATCTCAAGAGCCGTGGCTTGGTGTATGCCTATGCCCTCGGTGTCTCTGAGGAAAATGCCTCGGGCGGCAAGATTGTCACCGCCCCCACTTGTGGCTCATGTGGCATCGTGCCTGCAGTGCTCTATCACCTCAATACATCCAAAAATTTCTCGGAAAAGCGCATCCTGCGTGCCCTCGCTACAGCCGGCCTCTTTGGCAACGTGGTCAAGGCCAATGCCTCGGTGTCGGGTGCCGAGGTGGGTTGCCAGGGTGAGGTAGGTGTCGCATGTGCGATGGCAGCTGCTGCCGCAAGCCAATTGTTTGGCGGTACACCCGCTCAGATTGAATACTCGGCCGAGATGGGGCTCGAGCATCACCTCGGGCTCACTTGCGACCCGGTGTGCGGCCTCGTGCAGATACCCTGTATCGAGCGCAACGCCTATGCCGCGGCCCGTGCCCTCGACGCCAATCTCTACTCGGCTTTTTCCGACGGCACCCACCGCGTCACCTTTGACCGTATCGTCGAGGTGATGAAACAGACCGGCCACGATATCCCAAGCCTCTATAAGGAGACTGCTCTCGGCGGTCTCGCCGCCACCCAAGATGAAAATCAATTAGTCGACGACAAATGAGAATAGATATCCTCACAGTGCTCCCCGAGATGCTTGAGTCGCCTCTGGGATGCTCGATACTCAAGCGTGCCAGGGACAAAGGTCTGGCCGAGATTAATGTGCACAACCTGCGTGATTACACCCTCAACAAGCACCGTAAGGTTGATGACTACCCATTTGGCGGCGAGGCCGGCATGGTGATGCAGGTAGAGCCCGTAGACCGCGCCATCTCGGCCCTCAAGGCCGAGCGTGACTATGACGAGGTGATATTCACCTCGCCCGACGGCGAGCTGCTCACCCAGCCGATGGCCAACTCGCTGTCGCTGCTCAACAACATCATCATACTCTGCGGTCACTACAAGGGTATCGACTATCGCATACGCGAGCACCTTATCACCCGCGAAATCTCGGTGGGTGATTATGTGCTCACCGGTGGTGAAATACCTGCCGTGATCATCACCGATGCCATCGTGAGGCTCATCCCCGGCGTGATAGGCGACGAGCAGAGCGCCCTCAGTGATTCATTCCAAGATAATCTGCTCGCTCCCCCGGTCTATACCCGTCCCGCCGACTACAAGGGGTGGAAAGTGCCCGATATTCTCCTCTCGGGCCACGAAGCCAAAATCGCCGAGTGGCGCTATGACCAGGCTCTCGAGCGTACCCGTCGTCTACGCCCCGACCTCCTCAAGTAAGAATACACTCTCTCACTCCCAACGGTTAAGAGCCGGTTTCATAATATTATGAAACCGGCTCTTTATGCCTTTGAGAGTGAGGCGTCAGTCGCTCGATGAGACTTCGGCGAGCGACATCTCGGCATATTCTTCCCAGGCAGGGTCATTCTCGCAGTAGATTGAGATGGGTAGCATGGGAAACGGGACAAGCACTTCGTTGAGCTTGCGACCAAAGATGTGGGTCGACAGGGTGTAGAAGACCCAGTCGCGGCGGTTGTCGCCGGTGTAGATGCCGGTGAGCACTGCTACCGGGTCGCGGTCAAATTCGGCTGTCAGCGCGTCCTGCACCTCGCTCATGAGCGTTGAAGTTGCGGTGTCGGGCATCCCGTCGGGGAGCCCTTCATATTTCCATGTGACCTCGACGCGTATTGTAAAACGCTTGTTGTTGCGAAATTTATCGACATCCTTGCGGCCTGTCACCATTATCAATCGGCCGTTTTCGCTTTCGGCCGGGGCTGTCCACCAATCATTCATAAGTCTTATTCATTAGTAGTGGGTGCAGGTGAGGGTGCAGGTGAGGGTGCAGGAGTGGGTGCATGAGAAGGCGCAGGAGCCGGGGTCGCTGCCGGCTCGGCCTTGTGGGCAGGGGCGGGCTCAGGCTTCTTGGTGGGCTCAGGCTTGGGCTTGCCCTTGGCTTTATCGGCTTTTTTGTCGGCTTTCTTGTCTTTATCTTTGAGAGCCTTGGCTGAGGCATCGTCCACTGAGTCAGCCTTGGCGACAGTGTCGGCGGTGATTGTGGGTGTGACAGCAGGTGTGATTGAGTCGACGGCTTCAATCTCATCGGTGGGTTGCTGATCGGATTTCTCTTCATCTTCTACCAGAAGCCAGCAAAGGATGATGAACACCAGTAAGAAACCAAACACGCCCAGGAAGAGCCACACTTTCTTTTTTTCATTGGCCTCGGGGTCAAGCTCGCTTTCGGCATAGTCGGCGAGGTCGGCGTTTTCCTCTTGAGATTGCTCGATAATCTCGTCGATGTGCTCCTGAATTTTTTCCTCTTCCCTGAGCTGCTGCCGCATTTCGATGGTCTCAGGCTCATCAACGTCTACTTTTATCGCCTCTTTTTTAGTGGGCTTGGGACGCTCGAGAGGAAGCGGTTTTCCCATTTTAGGCTTCTCCACCTTGGGCTTCTTCTCTTTCACCGGCTCGACCTTGGGGTCGGCGTCGGCAGGGGCTTTTTCGGTGTCATTACTATTATCCTTACGGTCTTTGAGGGCGGAATTGAGGTGGGTGGGATAGCCGCAACCGGGGCAGAATACTGACTTGTCGGAAATCTCGCGACCACACTCGTCGCATTTTATTAGTGCCATTTATTTTTTTAATGTATAGTTTTAAAAATTAAAGGGTACCCAGTTCCACACCCACAGCGACACGCTCTATTATGGCATCCTCGCGGTTGGAATCAGGACGGTAATCGGTTTTCAGGTTCACGCCGAAGAAACGGCCGAATGTCTGCCAGAACGAGGCTCGGAATGAGCCTAAGAAGGCTTTGAGGATTGAATAGCTTGATTGATTGGTCTCGCGCTTGATGAGCTTGATGAGCATCTGGCCTGCCCCTTGGTGAACTTCTTGAGCACGGGCTTGTATTGCTCGAACACGGCTCCCTCCATCTTCTTGAGGTGTTCTTCGCGCTCTTTTTGCGTGGGAAAGGTCTCGATGTACTCGTAGGTCTCTATGAGGGTCTCGCAGATGAGCTTGGCATAGGGGAGGGCCTTGCGCACGTCGCGCACAGTCTTCCAGTAGAATTCCTCCTCCTTCTTGTTCTTGAACTTGAGGGGTGGAAACACGGTGACATTATTGAGCACAATCATAGGCACCGTGTCGCCATCAATGACGACGAGCGTGTAGCCCTTGACCGGGCGCAGTCGTGCGCTCAGATTATCATCCTGGGCCATGGTGCTCGTCGTTGACACGAGTGCAATGAATGATGCAAGTAATATTTTTATCAGTTTTTTCAATAGTGTCGGGCCGTTGTTTAGGGTTTCTGTCAGATGTTTTCCCCTGCCTTGGCGGGGGCGTGGGGATAGTCGATGGTGTAGTGCAGGCCGCGGCTCTCTTTGCGCTCCTTGGCCTGGCGCATTATCAGGTAGCCGACGTTGATGATGTTGCGCAGCTCGCATATCTCGCGTGATGCCTTGGAGCACTTGAAGAGTTTCTCGGTCTCCTCATAGAGGATGTCGAGGCGGTTCCAGGCGCGGTCGAGGCGCAGGTTGGAGCGCACGATCCCAACGTATGTGCCCATGATCTGGTTCACCTCGCGCATGCTCTGGGTGATGAGCACCATCTCCTCGGGGTGGCGGGTGCCCTCGTCGTTCCACTCGGGCACATCGGTGCGCAGGTCACAGTGTTTCACAGCTTCCTTGGCGTGACGTGCTGCCGAGTCGGCATATACCACTGCCTCGATCAGCGAGTTGGACGCCAGGCGGTTGCCGCCGTGCAAGCCGGTGCATGAGCACTCGCCCACGGCATAGAGATGCTTGATCGACGACTCGGCGTTGGTGTCGACCTTGATGCCGCCGCACAGATAGTGGGCGGCCGGGGCCACGGGTATGTAGTCCTTGGTGATGTCGATGCCCAGCGAGAGGCATTTGGCATATATGTTGGGGAAATGCTTCTTGGTCTCCTCGGGATCTTTGTGGGTGACGTCGAGATACACGTGGTCGTCGCCGGCGAGCTTCATCTCCGAGTCGATGGCGCGGGCCACGATGTCGCGGGGTGCGAGCGACAGGCGCGGGTCATATTTGTGCATGAACTCCTCCCCCTTGACGTTGCGCAGCACGGCGCCGTAGCCGCGCATGGCCTCGGTGATGAGGAATGACGGGCGGTCGCCGGGATGATAGAGGGCGGTGGGGTGAAACTGGATGAACTCCATGTCCTTTACGGTGCCCTTGGCGCGATACACCATGGCTATGCCGTCGCCGGTGGCGATGAGGGGATTGGTGGTAGTGGTGTAGACAGCGCCACAGCCGCCGGTGGCCATCACTGTCACCTTGGAGAGGAATGTGTCGACGCGGCCCGACTTCTGGTCGAGTACATAGGCGCCGTAGCATGTGATGTCGTTGGTGCGGCGGGTGACAATCTTGCCGAGATGGTGCTGGGTGATAATCTCGATGGCAAAATGGTCTTCATACACGTCGATGTTTTCATGCCCCCTGACAGCTTTGATGAGAGAGTCCTGGATTTCAAAACCGGTGTTGTCGGCATGATGGAGGATGCGGAACTCGGAGTGGCCACCCTCGCGGTGGAGGTCATAGGTGCCGTCTTCTTTCTTGTCAAAGTCCACACCCCAGTCGACAAGAGCCTTGATCTGGGAGGGAGCGCCCTTGACCACCTTTTCCACTGCTGCAGGGTCGCTGAGCCAATCGCCGGCAACCATTGTGTCGTGGATGTGCTTGTCAAAATCATCGACTTCAAGATTGGTCACTGATGCAACGCCACCTTGGGCCAGCGCAGTGTTGGCCTCGTCAAGGCGTGTCTTGCACACTAATGCCACGCGTCCTGTGCCGGCAACCTTGAGCGCGAAGCTCATGCCGGCGATGCCGCTGCCTATTACGAGATAATCATATTTTCTAACCATGATTGTGATTGACTTTATCAATGATGTTTCATCAACCGCAAATTTACTTATAATCCCTCAACCCCGCAAATAAAAAAACGATGCGCGGTTTATTGACCGCGCATCGTTGTGAGGGGCGATATTTTCAGGAGTCCTGATTATTTCACGATTACCTTGACGGTGTTGCCGCCCACGGTTACAAGATAGATGCCGGGAGCGACCGACAGTGATGTCTCGGTCATGCCGGTGGTGCCCAGGTAGAGGGCACGGCCGCTGAGGTCGTTGACCGCGATGCCGAGGCCAGCAGGAGCTGTGACGCTGATCATGCCGCCGTTGGCAATCACGCTGATGTCGCTTGCGTCGCCGTTGATGCCGTCGATGCCTGATTGCTCACCGGTGGTCTTGATATACATCTCGGCCGACTTCATTGACTTGGCACCGCCCTTGATGGCGCGGATTGAATAGAAGTGGTCGCTTCCGGGATTGAGACCGGTGACGGGGAATGTCACAACATTGCCGGTGGCCTTGGCGGTGAAGCCGTCGACGGGGATGCGGGTCTCGGTGCCGCCGCTGGTCATCTCGAAGTCATCGACATAGACTACGCCATTGTCGGTAGAGTTGTAGACTATCGCGCGAACAGCCTTGGTGCCGGCGGGGAAGCTGTTGAGGGTGGTTGTTGAGCCACCACTCTTGGTGTTGACGGGCACAAAGGCTACGGGGGTCCAGCAGTCGTCGATGAGAGCCTCGATTACGATGCGGGCATCGGTTGCGGTGCGCTGGCCGCGGTGCCAGAACTTGAATGAGCTTACCACGCCCGAGGTGTAGGGCGATGAAATATAGTTTTCGTCGGTGAGCTTGAGGGAGGGTGCGCCTTCACCATAGTAAATCTTGGTGTTGTTAAACGAGGATGAGCTTGAGAACCAAGTGGCTGTGTTTCCAGCAAAGGTCTCTTTCTCGGTGATGCCGCCGCTGATGTGGCGCTGGTAGACATCAAGCTCATAGTCGGTAGCGCCGTCTACTGCTTTCCAGTTGGCGTCAAATGACTCGTCGGTCACGTTGGTGGCGGCAAGAACCTCGGGGATTACATATTCATGAGTGAGCGCAAGGGTGTTGAGACCAATTTCGTTGGAGGGGTCGGAGGTGGCGTCGTCGGTAGCGCACACTACGCTGTAGAGGTAGGAGGTAGATGGCTCGAGACCTGTCACCTGGAATGAGGTGGTGTTGCCCACGTTGCGGTGGTTGAAGCCGGGTGCATAGGTCTTGGTGCCGTCACCGGCGGTGGTGTAGACCGAGAGCTGATAGCTCTTGGCCTGAGCCTGGGCGTTCCATGATGCTGTAAATGATCGGGGGGTCACATCCTTGGCCGCGAGGGCTGTGGTGCCCTGGGCTTTCACGCCACCTTTCACCTTGAAGGTGATGATGCCTGAGGGGGCACTTTCCTTGATGTCGGTTATGGGCATGTTGAGACGCTGAGAGGTCCAAGTGACCATCGAGGGGGTAGTGTTGTCGCCAAATGAGGTGACATTGGCACTGCCGGGGAATGCGTCACCGTCGCGGGTGGCTTCGGTCTTGATGTTGTCGGCCTCTTCAATGTCGACATACTGGTGGTTGGCATTGTTGGAGCATGAGTTGCGGTCCCAGATGGTGCGCAGGTAGTCAATGTGCCATATCAGCATGCCGTGACCGGGGATATACTTGTCCCAGCCTTTCTGTTGACGGTTTTCAAGGATGAAATACTCGCCGCTGTTGGCCGTGTTGATGACATAGCACTCGTTGGCGTCGGCCAGCGGGTTGAGCTTGCCGTTGAGGGTGCCTGTGATTTCGGTAGGCTCTACCCACCCGAGGGCATAGCGTTCAAATGAAGAGTAGAGCGCGGGGGTGCGACCATTGTTGTTGTAGCTTGCCTGGTCCATGGTGTCCCAGCTGCCAGGGGTGAAGGGGGCAGGGGTGGGATACTGAGTGGCATACAGGTCTGGGAGACCGAGCACGTGGCCAAACTCGTGGACAAATGTGCCTATGCCGGCAGGGGTGTTATCGCTGTTCCACTCGTTGGTGCAGGCATAGTGGGATAATCTTTTGCCGTCAAAGGTGCCTGAGGTCGAGCCTTGGTGGGGCCACACTGTCTCGGGGGCACCGCCGGTGGCCTCGCCGCGGCCGGCATAGTAGATGAAGACATTGTCGATGATGCCGTCGTTGTTGGTGTCATAGTCGGCAAAGTTGATTTTGTCATCGAGTAATTCGCAAGCATGCTTGGCCATATCGCCGGGGCGTATATCGTTGCTTGAGCCACTATGGGCACCGTAATAGGCCATGTCGTTGGGCAGGGTGACGGGGCCATAGATGTCAAACTGCGGACGGAATTGACCGCATGACGCTGCATCATAGAAGTCGCGCACGCTGCCTGTGCCGCCATACTCGTTAAAGCCGCTCTTGGTAAACATGTCGGTGAAGTAGGCATGGGGGTCATTGAGCGTGAATTTTACATCCTGATACTCGACAAGCACCACGAGCACCTTGCGGTCACCGGTAGAGGGGAAGTTGACACGGTCAAAAAGGCCGGCTCCGGCCTTGGCCATGGGCGCACGGAAGAGCCCGTTGCGCTCGGCTGCCTGCTGGCGAGCCTCGGCACCCTGCATCGACATGGCGTGGACCATGTCATCCTTGCTCAAGGTGGAAAGGAATGACTTGAGCGAGCCTGAGCGGGAGGCAACGTCGGTGGCACGCCACTGTGAGGCCACGATGTTGCCGGCATCGTCGAGCTCGGCAAAGTATAGAAGCCCGTCCTCGTTGACAAGGACGTAGCTGTCTTCACTTGTGTAGTAGGCATGATACTCGTCACCGACCAGCTGCACGTTGACAGTGGTGCCGTCGGCTTGCTGGAACCGATGGATGCCGGGCTGTGCCGGCACAGCGTAGGCTACGGCTGCCGAGCTCATGATGAGCGCAGCTGCAGCAAGGGCTTTGATCGTCTTTTTCTTCATATTTTAGTGTAATATATTATTGGCTTATCAAGCACTTTAGTTGTCGTGATAATGTGTATCACCCCGGTATCGATATAAGGATGCATTTTTATACTCCTGTATAATGCACACCTGTGGCAATAACAATTGTAATTACGCGAATTTAATAATTATTATTGTAATAATGTTGTTAAGATGGACTAAATTTCAGCTGCTTAATAACTTTTAACAAAACAGGTGGCGTGTCAGCCGCGGCGGAGTGACGGCACGAGGCTTGTGACAGCTGCCGGGAGCCTGAGGCGGCGCCACAGGGCAATAGCGGCGAGCGGCAGCCCCACGCCGGCGATGGTGTAGAGTATCCAGAAGAAGTCGCCGTTATTGTGGTGTACCACCATGTGGCAACCTATCTGGGCCGGGTCGAGGCCGTAATAGTGTATTTTCATGAGGCTCACAATCTTGTAGGCGGGGATGTGCATGCACAGGATGTAGAGCGTGTTGTCGCCTATGTAGGTGAGTGCGCGGGCTATGATGCCACCCCTGAGCGAGATGAATGTCGACAGCTGGTGGACCATGATGAAGCCTGCGGCCCCGGTGAGCGGCAGCGTGAGGAGGTCGCGCATCTGCCCGTTGTTGTTCATGCCGCAGGTGTGGAGCATCCCTGCACCCACTATCAATAGGAAACAGGTGAGAAACACTGCCCAGTGTTGCTTGATTTTTGGCTCGTAGTGGCGGAATAGCACTCCGGCTCCAAAGAAAAAGATGCCCCAGGTCTCGCGGAGCCCTCCATTGGGGATGAATGATATTTTTAATCCGTTGGCAAATCGGAACGCGTTGAAGGCCACCGCAATAGCCATCACAGTGAGTGTTGCGCCTATGCCGGTGATTCGGGTGCTCTTTTCAAGTAGACGGCACAGCACCAGATAGCCGATAGAGGCGACCAGCAGCCCGCGGAAAAACCAGAATGCCCCGGCCATAAACTCGTCATAGCCGCTCATTCCAAACACTATGTTGACGAGCCGGGTCATCGCGCTGTGCCACGAGTAGGGGTGGGTCACTCCACCCTCCCAGTTGCCAAATTTCTCATTGAGGATGCCCAGTGAGTGCCAGAGGTTGTGGAGCACAAGATAGGCCACGCTCCACTTGAGAAACGGGATGTAAAGCCCCTTGAAGCGTCGGGCGCAGAAGCTCCACGGGTCATCGAGATACTTGCGTGAGAAAAAATATCCGGCTGCGATGAAAAACAGCGGCATGTGAAAGGTGTAAAGACACGATGTGATGAGGCCGGGATACTCGGCATGGCCCAGCACCATGAGGATGATGCCGATTGCCTTGCATATTGATAAGGTGGTGTTTCTTGCAGCCATGTCTTGGTGGAGATAACAGCTGCAAAATTAGGCATAAAAGCTGTAAGTGCCAAACACGCCCGGCTGGCGGCTATCTTTTTTTGAAATAGTCGTTATACATTTTTATGCCAAAGATGATGATGCTCGACACTGCCGCGATGACATTGGTGATAATCAAGGGGATGTTGCCGAGCATGATGCCCTGGATTATGAAAAAGATGCTGCCGGCTCCCATGAGCATGAAAGTGGGGAGCGCGATTCCGTCGGTGTCGCGGGTGCGTATCGTGTACCATGCCTGGGGGACATAACCTAATACCATGCATATAGCGGCTGCATAGCCTACGATGGCAATCCAAGTTTCTGCTGTCATAATAGTTGTTGTCGTGTTTAAAATGGTTGATGAAACGGTTGATGATTAGTTAAAACACCCTGATGACGGGGTTTGTTCATAGTTTATGGGGCAGGCTCAGAAACTAATTCGGCCATCAGTCGGTCAAAGGTCGCTTCAAGGTCGGTGCAATGACCGGGGTGTGGACGGGATGTCTGCAACATGGCACTCTTGACTGCTGTGAGCCAGCGGAACCGTTCCTCCGGCTCAAGCATGGCAATGGGGCCGGCCTGGGAATAGCCCCGTGCGATGTCGCAGAATGATTTTAGCTGCCCCTCGATGGCGTCGATATCGGTGCCGGGCGCAAAAGCATTGATGCGCGTGGCGTTGATGTCAAGCCTGAGCCTTATCCAGCGGCGTCGCTTGCACATCATCACCAGCCCGATATTGATAAATTCCTCACGCTCAATGCGGGGCACATATCTTATCACGGCATATTCATATAAGTGCTTTTCTTGCATCATCAGCTTGTTTTATAAATATGTGTGAGTTGTCAAGGCGTGATTTCATAAATCGGCGATAACCCTCTCGCAATATCGACGGGGTGAGGTCGGGGCTCTCGGGATAGTGGAGCCACTCCTCGGGGATGGCATCGATGATTGAGTCGATTACCTCGGGGGAGAGACGGCGGTGGGCCTCGGTGTCGGCCTCGTCGAGTCGTGATGCCTTGTAAAGAAGCGCGTGGTCTTTGATAAACGGGAAAGGGGAGAGTGCAGCCTCGTCAGGGCGGTCGACGGTTGACCAGTCGTGGTGGAAATAGAGCATCGCGCCATGGTCGATGAGCCATGTCTCAGAGTGCCAGCGCAGCATGTTGGTGTTGCGTATCGTGCGGTCGACATTGGTGAGATAGGCGTCGAGCCACACAATCATTGAGGCCATCTTCTCGTCGACAGAGTTGACATAGGGGTCGAGTGTCAGTGAGCCGTCAAGAAAGTGGAGCCCTGCGTTGAGACCCCGGCTGGCGCGGAGCAGGTCTTGTATCTCCTCATCGGCCTCGGTGCGCCCGAAATCCTCATCCACGTCGAGGAGCACAATCTCGGGCACATTCAATCCCAGGGCCTTGGCAGTGAGCGCGCCTATGAGCTCGGCCACCAGCACCTTGCTGCCGTGGCCCGACCCACTGAACTTGATTACATACTTGAAACCGTCGTCGGCATCAACAAGAGCCGGCAACGAGCCCCCCTCGCGCAGCGGGGTGATGTAGCGGGTGACATTTTGGCGTCGTAACATAGTGGGCAATTATAATTCACAAATATAACATTTAATATTGGAAAAAGTCAAAAAAAATTCCGCTTCCGGGACTTTTGGGGGATGGCAGGAGCCCCATAAGCTTTTAACTCCTAAAAAAATAAACGATTTTTTAAAATATCAAAATAAATGTCGTATATTTGCAAGCTGAAAATTATGCCTCAAAGCAACGAAAAATCATTTAACTCACATTAAAACATATTTTATTTACTGACATGCAAAGCAAAGGAACCTTAGGTAGCGTTGTCGCCGGTATCATCGCGATCTTCCTCGTGCTCGTTTGCCTCTTCTACATCTCTTTCTCATGGGTTACATCCCACTATGAGGATAAAGCTGAGGAAGTGGCTCTTGCAGCATCGGGCAACGATACCAAATCAGACGCCTATCGTATTGCCAAGAAAGAGTATCTCGACTCTATCGGCAGAGAAAATGTATTCATGGGATACACATTTAATGAAGTCCGCAAGCTCGGTATCGGTCTCGGTCTCGACCTCAAGGGTGGTATGAACATCACGCTTCAGGTATCGGTGCCCGACATCCTCCGCTCAATGGCCAACGCCGAGGGTACGCCCCAGTTTGAGCAGGCTATCGCCGCCACCGACTCGGTCGTCAAGAAAAATCACTCAGCCGACTATGTATCAGCATTCATTAAGGAATATCGCAAAATCGATCCCGCCGGTGACCTCTCGGTTATCTTCAAGGAGCAGGTGGAGCGTGGCCAGAATGATGCCCAGGCCGAGGCTGCTCTCAAGCAAGAGGTAAAGGACCGTGTCAGCAGCTCAACCAATGTGCTCCGCAACCGTATCGACCAGTTTGGTGTCGTTGCTCCCAATATCCAGGAGCTTGAAAACGACGGCCAGATTCTTCTCGAGCTTCCCGGCGTGAAAGAGCACGAGCGTGTGCGCGACCTGTTGAAATCATCGGCCAACCTTGAGTTTTATGAAACATATACCAACTCAGAAATTGCAAGCTATCTCAGCCAGCTCGACCAGGAGGTTGCCAATGACTCCACCAAAAAGTTTAACGGCTTCTTCTCCTATTTTGCCGCAGGTGCTCCCTATGAGTCGGCTGTAGGTGTGGCTACTTCAACCAACCGCGCTGTCATCGACTCAATCCTCGCTTCGCCCACAGCCAAGCGTATTCTCCCCTCCAACCTCAAGCTCGCTTGGGAAGTCAAGGGTCAGGAAATCGAGACTACCGACACCGTGACCGGCAAAAAGTCAAAGACCGACCTCTATACACTCATTGCCCTCCGCGCCAACAATGGCAAGCCTGCCCTCAGCGGCGACGTGATTAAGAACGCCTACAGCGACTTTGAAAACACACAGGGTAACTACGTGTCAATGTCGATGACCCCCGAGGCTGCTCGCCAGTGGGCACGCATCACTCAGGAAAACCTCAACAAGTCGGTTGCCATCGTGCTCGACAACCAGGTTTACTCGGCTCCCCGCGTAAACTCTGTGATTGAGGGCGGTAACTCACAGATTACCGGTAACTTCACCCCCGATGAGGCAAAAGACCTTGCCAACGTGCTCAAGAGTGGTAAGATGGCTGCCAAGGTAGATATCATCAGTGACACAGTCATCGGCCCGTCGCTCGGTCAGGAGGCAATCGAGTCAGGTTTCCTCTCGTTTATCGTGGCATTGGTGCTGTTGATGGTATTCATGATGATGTTCTATGGCTTCATTCCCGGTCTTATCGCCAACGTTGGTCTTATTTTCAACCTTTTCTTCACTCTCGGTATCCTCGCATCGTTCCAGGCAGTGCTCACATTGTCGGGTATCGCCGGTATCGTGCTTGCGCTCGGTATGGCAGTCGACGCCAACGTGCTTATCTTCGAGCGCACCAAGGAGGAGCTCCGCGCCGGCAAGAACATCCGCACAGCTATTGCCGACGGTTACAGCAACGCATTCTCGGCAATCTTTGACTCGAACCTCACCTCAGTCATCACCGGTGTCATCCTGCTCCTCTTCGGTACAGGCCCGATCAAGGGTTTCGCCACCACCCTTATCATCGGTATCGTCTGCTCATTCTTCACCGCAGTTTACTTGACCCGTCTTGTGTTCATCGCCTTCGGCAAGACCAAGCCTTTCCAGAAACTCACTTTCACCACTCCGCTTTCACGCAAGATGTTTGCCAACGCCCACTACAACTTCCTGGGCACTCGCAAGGTGAGCTTCACCATCTGCCTCGTTATGGTTGTTGTGGTGATCGGCTCATTCTTTGTGCGCGGTCTCAATCAGGGCATCGACTTCTCGGGTGGCCGCAACTATGTGGTGCAGTTTGACAAGCCTGTCCAGACTACTGCAATCCAGGAGAAGCTCGTGCCCCTCTTCAACGGTGCTCAGGTATCGGTAATCACCATCGACGACAACACCAAGGTGCGTATCTCTACCAACTATAAGATTGACAGCGAGGATGAGAATGTCGACACTGAAATCACCGGCATCCTCTACAAGGGTCTCAAGGATGAAATCGGTAACATGTCGATGGAAGACTTCTCGACTACCAATGAGAATGTGGGTATCATGTCGTCACAGAAGGTAGGTCCTACCGTGGCAGGTGACATGCGCACCTCAGCTTATATCGCAGTCGTTCTCTCACTCATCGCGATGTTCCTCTACATCCTTCTCCGCTTCCGCAACATCGCCTTCTCTGTAGGTGCTGTATGCGCTGTGGCTCTCACCGCGTTCCTCATCATCGGTTTCTACTCCTCTGCTGGGGCTTCTTCCCCTTCTCCATGGAGATCGACCAGTCGTTTATCGCTGCGATGCTGACCGTCATCGGTTATCAGATCAACGATACCGTGGTAGTGTTTGACCGTGTGCGTGAAAACGTGGGTCTCTATCCCAAGCAGGATTTCTACACCACTATCAACAAGTCAATTAACTCGACCCTCGGTCGTACGATCATGACTTCGGCGTCAACACTCCTCGTGTTGCTCTGTATCTTCATCCTCGGTGGTGACTCAATCCGCTCATTTGTATTCGCTATGATTTTTGGTGTAGTAATCGGTACACTTGCAACCATCTATGTTGCATCACCTGTTGCTTACCTCACTGACCGTCGCAAGGCTTCAGCCAAGAAATAAGCGGTCCCATATAATAATCAATAACGCCGAGGCTGCTTGAACCATGTGTTCAAGCAGCCTCGGTGCTGTATCAATAGGCGTTGTCGTCGGTGTGCCTACATTTTCAAATGTGCCTACTTTTTCAAAAAGGTGATAATGGCAGGGATGTCGCCGGTGGTGGTGCTCCACTTTAGAATGCCGTCGGGGGTGTAGCAGTGAAGGCGTCCCGATGAAACGTAGTTGCGTGCGTCGGTGATGAGTATCTCGCCGGTGACGGGATGGATGGCGATGCCATAGGGAAGGCGTATGGCGGCCTCGGTGCCATCCTTGATGATTCTGTTGTCAACTACCTCAAGGGTGTTGAGGTCGAGAATATTGTAGGTGACTGCCGACTTGCCTGTGTATTCATTGATGCCCGACGAGATTATATAGGCCGAGTCGCCCTTGATGGCGAGGTTGGTGACGGGTACATCAATGGAGGCGGTGACGTGGTCGGTGGCGGTGTCAATGACATGGAGACGGGAGGGGATGGTGCTGTTGTTGCCGCGTGACGATACAAGGATGCGGCCTTGGCCCGTGGACCTGAGACGGTGGAGGTTGATGTCGACATCAATGTTGCCGAGCACCCTGAAGCTGCCGAGGTCGATGACTGTGACGCGGCGGTCATAGTTGGGCTTGCGATAGCCGCCTGAATTGGCAACATAGAGCTTGCCTGAGGCCACGGCCATCTCCTCGGGCTGGTATCCCACATCGACCCGGTCAACCACTTTCATGGTTAATGTATCGACCTTGAACACCGTTCCGAGTGGAGCGTGGGGGTCCATCTGCACGGGCGAGATGTAGGAGCTCACATATACATATCCGCCTGCGGCTGCAATATAGCGGCAGTTGGGGATGTCGATATGGGTGATGCGGCGGGCATCGGCGGCATTCATAACCTCGAGCTTGTGGGAGCAGTTGATGGTAGCATACATCTTGCTGCCATAGATTTTAAGGTCGTTGCCCACATCGCCGAGCTCCTTGACTGTCGAGGGATTGCGCTCGTTGTAGATGTTGCGTATGTATCGGCCAGAGGCCTCGTCCATCCAGTCGAGCGAGGCGCGGTTGGAGCCCATGTTGCCCTCGTTGAGCAGGTAGAAACCTGCCACCGAGGTGATGCGCCCCTCGTCGACATCGGTGGGTGTCGAGGGCTCGACATAAAGGTCACCACGACACCCCGTAAGGAGTGCCGTGGCGGCTAATATCATTATGGATCTTTTGGCTTCAGTCATTTACTACTTCTATGCCGGCAACCTCGGTTGATACCTCGCCGATGGAGCCGTTGGTTTGCAATACGCCTGTGTAGACGCTCACAAAGTCGATGCTTTTGAGGCTGACAGGCTGTCCGGTCTCGGTGTCGCGGGCGTTGGAGATGTCCACGAGCGAGCGGTTGTCATTGTTGGGGTAGGAGTCGGCATATCCCCAGTAGGGCTTAAGGATATATTTCTCCTGGGTGGAGTCATATCGGCCGTTGACGGGGAGCATCAGGCCGGTAAATTCAAGATAGTCGTTGTTGATCCACTGAGGCCAGTAGGGCTGGGTGTTGAAGCTGTTGTGCTGGAGGTAGCCCTCGATGTCGTTGTTGACACGGTAGCGTATATAGTTGGTGTCGCTGGCATCTGCAGTGGGCTTGTAATAGACTACGGTCGAGAGGCGTGTCGAGAAGTTTTCGCCTGCGAGGATATACCATTTTTCATCGGGCAGGCCGTTGTGGTTGGTATCGCTGCTGACGAGTATCACGCCCGGCTCGGCCGAGTTCTCAAATGCGTTGCCGAGCACCCTGAAATCCACGCCCTCGCGGTTGACGATGGGGCGCTCAAGCTTGAGAGTGATGCTGCCGCCCCAGGCGCCGAGTGATACCATTCCACCCTCGTTGAGAATGTCATTGGCCTTCTTTCTCATGGTGAGACGGGTGTCCTCTGAAGCGTATTCAGGGATGATATTGATAAACTGGCCCGGCATGGGGGCATAGTCAAGCACTGTGACAGGCACCCGTGTAGTGGCGATGGGGGTGTCGGGTACGGTGGGGCTGCCGGGAGTGTCGGGCTTCTCAGGCTCCTTTTTGTCGTTGTCGTCGCTGCATGATGCGAGGCTGAGGAGCGCAAGCGGGATTAGGGGTAAAAATAAATGTTTCATGATGATAGGTGTTTACAATAATAACGTATTTAGGGGACCTGCTATTGCGTTACAGTTCGATGCGGAGCACAATCTTGAAGTTGCGTCCCGGCATGGGGTAATTGCGTATCACTTCGTAGGCCTGGTTGAAGATATTGTTGAGCTCGATGCCGGCGCGACAGCGGCAACGACGCCATGAAAAATTGTAAAACAGAGATGCGTCGTGGGTGTACCACGGCTCTTCGTGATTGAGTGGTATATTTTCCTGGGCGTTGTATCGCTCGCCGGTGTATATGAATGAGTAGTTGAGGTTCCATCCACGCCAGTCGGCATTGAAGTTGACCGAGCCTGAATGTAAGGGGGAGTAGGGGATGAGGTCGCCGTAGTAGCTGTCGGTGGGGTCGGTGACATCGGTGGCGTGTTGCCATGTATAGTTGAGCTGGAGGTGAAATCGCCATTTCCTGAAGGCGGCTTCGGCCGACGCTGTTGCGTCGATGCCCCAAATGTTTACTTTGCCGAGATTGAGCATTGTCCAGCGGAATTGCTGTCCCGAGGGGTAGGCCACAATCTTGTCGGTGACGCGGTTGTAGTAGCCGTCGGCCTGGAGTGATATTGATTTTACCATGCCGCCGAGAGGTAGAGTGTAGGTTGTGCCTATGTCATATTGGGTGGTGCGCTCGGGCTTGAGGCTCTTGTTGCCTATCTCTGTGTAATACAGGTCGTTGAACGTGGGCATGCGAAATGCGCGCTTGAAAAAGGCGTTGATGGTGAGTCCCTTTACCTGTGGCACCCGCCATGAGGCGAATAGGGCAGGGGTCCACTCAGTGCGGTGGCTTGTGCGGCCATGAGCGCGGTCGCGTATCATCGTGGCGAGGATCGACGCCTGTGCGCTGAGTCCATGCCAGTCGTTGATTGATGTTGCCGCCGATATCATGCCTGTGAGACGGGTGGGATAGGCAAAGTCAGTCATTGAGGCGTTCATGGTGTTCCATTGCAGGTCGGCAGCGGCCGATGCGCTCCACAATGGGATGATTTTAAACATGTTGGCTATCGACATGTAGGCCTCTTGTTGATAATAGCGGTTGTTGATGTAGAGCTCGCGGGGATCATCACGCAGGAAGTGCATGAAGTCCCATGCCCACTTGGCCGAGGCTTTCATTGAATAAACCGATGAAAATGTGGAGCTGAACGATGCCTGGGCAAAGAAATTTTTGTCCCACTGCCGCTCGCCGCTGCGGAATACATTATTGACTATCGCCCCGGGGATGCCTCGGTCGGAGGTGTAAAAATACAGTTTGCCGCTCCATTGCATCTGGTTGTGGAAGCCAAATGCCGAAATCTCGGTGCGCAGTGCCTCGATGTCGCTGTTGTGGCGCGTGGCCGTAGTGTCATAGGCCACGGTGTTGTCGGTGTTGAGGCGGCGATAGCGGAAACGGTAACGGCCGTTGGCATTGGTGTAGGCCGCCGAGGCCGAGAGGCTCCATGTGTCGCTCAGCTTATACTCAAAAGTGAAGTCAGGGTTGACCAGCCCAAATGAACCGGTGCGAAATTGCCCCGTGAGATGGTAACGCTCGTTTCCCTCCCATCGCGGGCGCCGGGTGGTGATATACACCGTGCCCGATGAGCCAAACTCCTTGGCCCCCTGGAAGATGTCGCTCCGTTGCCCATTGTAGAGCCTTATCTCCTCGATGTTGTCGAGGGAGAACTGGCCGAGGTCGATCTGGCCGTTCTGGGCGTTGCCGAGTTCGATGCCGTCGTAGACGACGCCGGTGTGGTTTGTGCCCATCGAGCGGATGTTAACGGTCTTGATGCCGCCGACGCCGCCGTAGTCTTTGACCTGGACTCCCGAGAAATAGCGCAGGGCGTCGGCAACTGACTGGGAGTTGAGCTTCTTCAGGGCTTCACCACTTATCACCCGGGGCTTGATAATCTCGCGCTTGGTGAGGGCTGTCACTTCCACCTCGCCGAGGGCGATGGTATCTGACAGCTCACCGGTGGCGTGGGCCACTGTGGCTGAGGCTAATAGCAAGGCGGGCAGGAGTCGTCTCATGATGATTGTGGTGAATGAGATGCAAAGTTAACAAATAATTTTACTACTTTTGCATTATTGTTCATGCTCGTGAAACATTCTCTCTCCCCACCTTGTTGTTAATAATAAACAGTGCATTATGGACAGCATGTATGAAATACTGATGAATCTTCCCCTCTTCAAGGGGGTGAGTCATGATCGCATATCTGAGATTGCCGAGAAATCCAAATTTCATTTCCTCAAATATCCCGCCGGGGAGAAGTTTATCAGCGCGGGTGAACCCTGTACCCACATCCGTTTTATTGTTTCCGGTAGTGTCAGGGCCACTATCTCTAATAATGATGGCCGTTTCCGTGTTGCCCAGACTCTCTCGGCCCCTGATGTTATCTCGCCTGACTTCCTTTTTGGGCGCCACACAATCTATCCGGCCGATGTAGTGGCTCTTGAGCCTACCGGCATCCTCCAGATTGACAAGAACGATTATATCAAGATACTCAACAGCGACCCGGTGTTTCTGTTTAACTTCCTCAATCTCCTGTCGATGAATGCCCAGAAGGCTATTGACGGGGTGCTCGCGCTGACCAATGGCTCGCTCGACGAGCGCATCGCCTTCTGGATTATCTCGCTCACCCAGCCACGTGCCATCGATGTGGTGATGCAATGCCGCCAGCGCGACCTCTACTCTCTGTTTGGGGTGCAACGCTCGTCGTTTATCGCTACGATTGACCGCATGAAGGCTATGGGGCTCATCGAGTATAATGCCAATGAAATCCACATCCTCGACCGCCGCAAGCTGTTGACCCTGCTCAACTCGCCCGAGTAGCATTGTGCGCATCATGAGGCCCTATGTTGCGCTCCCTGCAAAAATCTATTTGCTTTTTAGGTGAATAATGCCTAAATTTACCCGCAGAAAACTAAGAAACTGTTTAAAATTTTTAATCACAATGTTTAAAAACCAACCTGCGGGTCTCTATGTGCTGTCGCTTGCCAATACCGGCGAGCGTTTCGGCTACTACACCATGCTCGCTATCTTCTTGCTCTATCTTCAGGCAAAGTTTGGCTTCGATGCCACTGTCTCCGGCCAGATTTATGCCGGCTTCCTCGCTCTTGTCTACTTCCTTCCCCTCGTGGGAGGCTGGCTTGCTGACAAGTGGAGCTTCTTTAAATGTGTCGTTACCGGTATTATTGTGATGTTTGCCGGCTATCTCGTGATGTCAATCCCTACCGGTATCCGCTCCACATCCTCGCTGATGGTGTTGTTGTGCGGACTGCTGCTCATCTGTATCGGAACCGGTCTCTTCAAGGGCAACCTCCAGGTGATGGTGGGTGACCTTTACAATAATCAGAAATATGGTGCCCAGCGCGATGCCGCCTTCTCGCTGTTTTACATGGCCATTAACATCGGCTCAATGTTTGCCCCGATGACAGCCACCGCGATGTGTAACTATGCCCTCGATGGGGCAGGGCTCACCTATGTGTCGACCCTCCCGGCGATGTGCAACCAATTTCTTGACGGCACTCTCGGTGCCACCGAGTTGACTGCAGCCGTCACCGCCGCCGGTATGGAAGTGGGTCCCTCGGTAGGAGATTTTGCTTCAAATTATATTTCCACCCTCTCGCTCGGCTATAGCTATGGATTTGGTGTCGCATGTATCTCGCTCGTAATCAGCTTCCTCATCTTCTGGTTAGGAAAGAGCACATTTGCAGGCGTCATCAACAATAAGAAAGATGTGGCATCGACCTCGGCGGTCAAGGCTAATGCCCCTGAGCTGTCACCTACTCAGGTCAAGCAGCGCGTCGTGGCTCTGCTGTTGGTATTTGCAGTCGTGATATTCTTCTGGATGGTGTTCCATCAGAATGGTGCCACCCTCACCGAGTTTGCTAAAACCTGTACCTCGCCCGAGGCAACGGGATGGACACGCATCGGATTTAATGTGTGGGCGCTGTGTGCGGTTGCTATCGGCATGTATGCCCTGTTTAACCTCTTCCAGTCGTCCGCCAAGTCGTCACGGGCGATATCCCTCGGCATCCTCGCCTTGGTGGGTGGTGCCCTGTGGTATTTCTACTCGTCCACTCCCGACCCCGTTACCGGCATCCAGCCTCAGCAGTTTCAGCAATTCAATCCTTTCTATGTTGTAGCGCTCACTCCCGTGTCGCTCGCCCTCTTTGGCTGGCTTGCCAATCAGGGTAAGGAGCCCTCGGCACCCCGCAAGATCGGCTATGGCATGGTCATGGCAGCCGTGGCCTACGGTGTGATGATGCTTGGGTCGTTCAGCATCGCCGGCACCAACGGCGCCGTGTCGCCCAACTGGCTCATCTCGACATACCTGCTCCTCACGTTCGCCGAGCTGCTGCTCTCGCCGATGGGCATCTCGTTTGTCAGCAAGGTGGCTCCTCCCAAGCTCAAGGGCTCGATGATGGGCGGCTGGTTTGCCGCCACCGCCATCGGCAACTACCTTGTGTCCATCCCCATGCTGTTGTGGGGCAAGATACCCGTGTGGCTCGTGTGGGCTATCCTCATCGTCATCTGTCTGCTCTCGGCAATGTTTATCTTCTCGATGATGAAGAAGCTCGAGGCCGCCACCAGTGACGACGCCCCGGCAGTCCCCGCCCTCGGGGGTGATGTCGAGGATGACGCCATCTGATAAAACTACAATGTTACTCATCTTTTTGAAAGGGAGATGTGCTCAATTATGAGCCATCTCCCTTTATTAGATAATCAGAACAAGAGCTTTGCTTCCAGGGGCAGTGATGTTTTTTGAAAAAGTTATGGAAATGTTTGGTTATTAGCGAAATAGTTGGTAACTTTGCAGAGCTTTTTGGGCAAAATGTGTGCCGTTCTAATCCTACTGGCTTGATGGTCAGTGTGATAGGCGGTGCGCGATGCACATATAAGTAGACTATTATTGAAGAAAGAAAATATATAAAACTAAAGTATTAATTTAAAGAACTAAGATGCCTACTATTCAGCAATTAGTAAGAAAAGGACGTGTGGCTCTTGAGGACAAGAGCAAGTCACCCGCGCTTGATTCATGCCCCCAGCGTCGTGGCGTGTGCGTGCGTGTGTACACCACCACCCCCAAGAAACCTAACTCGGCTATGCGTAAGGTGGCCCGTGTGCGCCTCACCAACGGCAAGGAGGTCAACTCCTACATCCCCGGTGAAGGTCACAACCTGCAGGAGCACTCAATCGTGCTCGTTCGCGGCGGTCGTGTGAAGGACCTTCCCGGTGTACGTTACCACATCGTGCGCGGTACACTCGATACATCAGGTGTGAAGGACCGCACCCAGCGTCGTTCAAAGTACGGTGCCAAGCGTCCCAAGGCTGCCAAGAAATAAATTTCAGCCACTTACAATTTAAACAATTAAACACAAGTAAATTTAAAACTTAGTTTTTGATTGTTCTTGAAAGGCTAAGAAGGCTGAAGTCAAAAATAACAACGGGGCCGCATCGTAAGGCCCCATGACAAGACGCTGACACTAAGGTTGAGTAAATGGCACCGCTCAGAGGAGCAATAGCCGTTGAAGACAAAAGAAGCCACAACCAAGCAACACAAAAACACAACTTTTCGACAAAAATGAGAAAGGCTAAGCCTAAGAAAAGGGTAGTGCTGCCCGATCCCGTGTTCGACGACGTAAGAGTATCTAAGTTCGTCAACCACCTCATGTATGATGGAAAGAAGAACACCTCTTATACTATTTTCTATGGTGCTCTCGAAATCGTGAAGAACAAGCTCCCCAACGAGGAGAAGACTCCTCTCGAAATCTGGAAGAAAGCTCTCGAGAAAATCACTCCCCAGGTTGAGGTTAAGTCACGCCGTGTAGGTGGTGCAACCTTCCAGGTTCCTACCGAGATCCGTCCCGACCGCAAGGAGTCAATCTCGATGAAAAACCTTATCCTCTACGCCCGCAAGCGCGGCGGCAAGACCATGGCCGACAAGCTCGCTGCTGAGATCGTAGACGCCTTCAACGAGCAGGGCGGCGCTTACAAGCGCAAGGAGGACATGCACAAGATGGCCGAGGCCAACCGCGCCTTCGCTCACTTCCGTTTCTAATCATTTTAGTTTCATTGATATCCCCAACTTTTATAATTACATAAATGGCTAAAACAGATAGTCTTAAGCTGACTCGCAATATCGGTATCATGGCCCACATCGATGCCGGTAAGACCACCACTTCCGAGCGTATCCTTTTCTATACCGGTCTTACCCACAAGATCGGTGAGGTGCATGACGGCGCCGCCACCATGGACTGGATGGAGCAGGAGCAGGAGCGTGGTATCACAATTACCTCTGCCGCTACCACCACTTTCTGGAAGTATAACGGCGAAAAATATAAAATCAACCTTATTGACACCCCGGGACACGTTGACTTCACTGTAGAGGTGGAGCGTTCGCTCCGTGTGCTCGACGGTGCTGTGGCTACTTTCTGCGCCGTAGGTGGTGTTGAGCCCCAGTCGAGACTGTATGGCGTCAGGCTGACAAATATAATGTGCCCCGTATCGGTTATGTCAACAAGATGGACCGCTCGGGTGCCAACTTCTTCGAGGTAGTGCGTCAGCTCAAGGATGTGCTCGGTGCAAACCCCTGTCCCATTCAGATCCCTATCGGTGCTGAGGAGACTTTCAAGGGTGTTGTTGACCTCATCCGCATGAAGGCCATCTTCTGGCACGACGAGACAATGGGTGCCGACTACACTCTAGAGGAGATCCCCGCCGGTCTCCAGGCCGAGGCCGAGGAGTGGCGCGACAAGATGCTCGAGAAGATCGCCGAGTTTGACGACGCCCTCATGGAGAAATACTTTGACGATCCCTCAACCATCACCGAGGAGGAAGTTAAGCGTGCTATCCGCAACGCTACCCTCAAGATGGAGATCGTGCCCATGATTTGCGGTAGCTCGTTCAAGAACAAGGGCGTTCAGCTCCTCCTTGATGACGTGTGCGCATTCCTTCCCTCGCCCCTCGACTCAGGCGCTATCGAAGGTACAGTGCCCGGCACCGACGAGGTAGTCACCCGCGAGCCCTCTCCCGAGGCTCCCATGTGTGCTCTCGCGTTCAAGATCGCTACCGACCCCTATGTAGGCCGTCTGACCTTCTTCCGCGTCTACTCTGGCGACGTTGTTGCCGGTAGCTACGTGCTCAACAGCCGCTCAGGCAAGAAAGAGCGCGTATCTCGTCTCTTCCAGATGCACTCCAACAAGC
>JAAGKN010000283.1_pt1 | contig 50953 bp, 39 predicted proteins | sample 6206371 | NCBI WGS metagenome assembly JAAGKN01 (sample SAMN11533720, study PRJNA540317) | gut metagenome | isolation source: fecal pellets from male and female animal of same cohort | host: Peromyscus leucopus | place: USA:CA | collected 2017 | reverse complement strand
GTGCCGATCCAGAAAAGGACTTTCCGATTATTGCGATCTGCAAAGTGTTCTGCAGACAGAAAGACTTCGAAAGCGAAATCTTCATCGCAAAGCGATGGAAGTCTTCAGCAGGCAAAAGAAAAAGAAATGATCAGCCTCAAAAAAAGGCCGACCATTCCTTATTTTTAACACGCCCATTTTCAGGGGGTGTGAACAGTAACCTTCCGGCTGATCCAGGCTAAAAAACAGACCGCCCGATTGGCTGCAGACAGGGAGCGGACGGCCATAAAAGTTTCATCTGACGAGAACAAATGCCAGAAACAAAAATCTGAAAACTGGATGAATATCGCGGGATTGCTCAGGAGAGCTGGCCAATCGAAACCAGCCACTCGCGGATTTTGTCTTCACTCACATTTGAAGGAAAACGGATGGCCTCTTTCCAGTCACCGCCATTTGCCAGGGTCGCCAGATCGGTACCGCTTGATCCAATGGGGGAAGAAAAAGAAGTCGCAAAAGGATAGATGGTTTTATCTTCAAAGCTGACGGCTTTGACAAATGAATCGACCGGCCAGGCCGAGGTTCCCCACCAGATCGGATAACCAAGATAGACCACATCCACCGAGTCCCAGCCATCCACCTCGGTAGAAGTCAAGGCAACATCCTGCAAGGAAGGATCGTCATGTTCTTTCGATACCCGGCTGTTTGCGTCATTGTAGTCGAGATCCTCAGTCGTATAAGGAGTTTCTGGAGTAATGACAAACGTCGAAGCACCAGTTAAACCGGCAATATACTCGGCGGCAGCTTCCGTATTGCCCGTAGCTGAAAAATAAACAACCGCAGAATTTTCACTGGCCGGGTCTGAATTGGAAACAGAATTTTCCTGGGTGGATGCAGCAGCCTGGCTGGAAGTCGATTGCGACTGGGAAGAGGGGCTGGATGCTGGCGTGAGACACCCGGCCACACCCATCAGCAAAGTCGCAAGACATGCAGCAAATTTTTTCATAAATTCCTCCTTTTTATGGAAGATAACAGGCTGCAGCTGCTTTCGGTCAAGAGATAAAAGCAATTTCAGATCATTTGGTCAAAAAGATTTATCAATTTATTTGCTTCACCCTCCCCCTGGAAAATAGCAAAATGAAGCGGAATGATATGAAAATGTCTGGAATGGAAAACAGAAGGGAAATAGAAAATGAAAACAGAAGGGAAATAGAAAATAAAGAACAGCCTGAACAAGAAGAAATACTTTGGAAAATATGAATCCCAGAGCGGCATCCAGAAGAAGCCGGACGAAGGCCAGACAGAAGCAGACGCGGATTTGATGATACAGGTCGGCAGATAAAGATGAATTTATATCACAAATAGAAGGTGATATCTGTCTTATACAGTTTAAAATCTTAATATTTATATAAGAAAAGGGAAAAGTCCGGAATATTGCTTGCTTATGGTATTGATTTGTTATACTTGACTAATAGAGGTGAAAAAATGCTAACAAAGAAACAGCTTGAATCTCTGTTAAGCCTGGCGATGAAATCAGAAGCCGACTTTGCAGAAATTTTTGAAGAAGAAACACACAGCGAATCAATCTCTGTAGTCAACGACGATGTGGAAGATGTTAACCGCGCCGTTCGTGCTGGAGCTGGAATTCGTCTTTATAAAGGAACCTCTTCCGTGTATGGCTATACCAATGAAATGGATATGGCCTCTTTAGAAGAGATTATCAACGATTTAAGAAATGCGATTGGGGAAAAAGCGGAAGGCAGGACGATTGTCTTAAGCGAAAAAGAAATGGCTCAGAACATTTCACCCGTCGAAATTGATCCGTTTGCCACAGACGATGAAGTCAAGATTGGCATGATCAAAGAAGCCATCGATGCTGCCAGAGCGGCAGATGAGCGCGTCTTTAAAGTCTCGGCAGGCATTACGTCCAGCCGGCAGGATGTACAGATTGCCAACTCGGATGGCCTGTTTAAAGGCGATGTACGCCAGCGCAGCCGGATGCGGGCGAGTGCTTTTGCCAAAGAAGGCGACAATGTCCAGTCCGGTCATTCGGCGCCTGGTGCATCCAAAGGGCTTGAATACTATACCGGAGACCATGCCCCAGAAAAAATCGGCCAGGAGGCGGCCCGTGTAGCCGGTGTACTGCTGCGGGCGAAAAAAGCGCCCAGCGGTGTAATGCCTGTCATCATTGACAACGGCTTTGGCGGCGTAATTTTCCATGAAGCCTGCGGCCATTCCTTAGAAGCTACGGGTGTTGCGAAAAACCAGTCGGTTTTTGCCGGCAAGAAAGGCCAGCAGATTGCCAACGTGAAAGTTACTGCCATTGATGATGGCACCCTGCCAGGCGAGTGGGGCAGCCAGAATATGGATGATGAAGGCAACCCCCAGCAAAAGCGGGTTCTCATCAAGGATGGCATTCTTACTGAATATATGATCGACCGTCTCAACGGCCGGCGCATGAAGAGTCCTTCTTCCGGATCCGGCCGGCGTGAATCGTATAAATATGAACCGACCAGCCGCATGTCCAACACATATATTGCTCCGGGAACGGACAAGAAAGAGGACATGTTCAAGGACATCAAGTTTGGCCTGTATGCCCGCTCCATGGGCGGCGGATCGGTTAACCCGAACACAGGTGAATTTAACTTCGGTGTCAACGAAGGCTACCTCATTGAAGATGGCAAAGTGACTGATCCAGTCATTGGCGCCATGCTGATTGGCAGCGGTGCGGACATCCTCAAGAATATTGATATGGTTTCTGACAACCTGGAACTTGCTCAGGGGATGTGCGGATCTCTTTCCGGTTCTGTGCCAACGAATGTGGGCCAGCCGGCGATTCGTGTGAAATCCATCACAGTAGGAGGTACCGACAGTGAATAAGCAAAAATGGATCGACCGAGCCTCCCAGCTTGGAATTGAGGGCTTTGAAATTACCCGGACTTTAAGCAAGTCCCGAGATGTCACCTGGTTTGAGCAGACAATGGATACGTTTGTCACATCCAAAGTGCTTTCAACCAGCCTGCGGGCTTTGATCAACGGCAAGATTGTCTCTACGTCCCTGGAAAAAGTGGATGATGACCAGATGGATGAAGTGCTCAACGCTCTGCTTTCAGCGGCCAAAGAAGTTTCTGAATCGGAAAAAGACGAACTGGTGGGCCCGATGGAAACCGTAGAAGTCAAGTCGGATAAAGTCTGGATTGAACCGGATGCTGAACAGATCAAGGAACTGCTCGCTTCTCTGGAGCAGAAACTGCTGGCTGCGGATAAGCGCATTACTATGGTCAATGACCTGGGCTTTTCCAGCGGCAAAAGCCAGAGCGAACTGTCCAACTCTTTAGGCGTCGAAGTGGCCGATGCGGCCAGCTCGCAGGCCGTTGTCGCTGCGATTACGATGGTCGATGGGGACGATCTGCGCGATGGCTATCTGGTAAAACTGGTTCCGGATATTGAAAAATTTGACCAGGATGCCTTTGTAAAGGAACTGGTGGACAATGTCGCCGGCCAGCTGCATGCCAGATCCCTGTCCAGCCGGACTTGCCCGGTTATTCTGGATAACAAAGCGATGTCCACCTTGTTTGGCTGCTTTGCCGGCATGTTTTATGGCTCCCTGATTGCCAAAGGCATTTCGCCTTTAACCGATAAATTGCATGACCAGATTTTTTCGGATAAAATCACCGTCATTGACGATCCAAGAAACCTGGATGCGCTCTACCTGCAAAACTACGATGATGAAGGCCATCCAACAGCCGCCAAGACGGTTGTAGATCACGGTATTTTCGAAACCATCCTGCACAACACCAAATCAGCCCTGAAAATGAATGCCAGCTCTACGGGCAACGGCTTTAAATCCGGGGCAGGGGCAACGGATGTTTCGGCGATGAATATGTATATTGAGCCTGGACAGGACAGCTTTGACGAACTGCTGAAGAAAATGGACAATGGAGTCGTCATTACGGAACTGGCCGGCATGCACGCCGGTGTGGATCCGGTCAGCACCAACTTTTCCCTCCAGGCCCGCGGCTGCCTGGTGGAAAATGGCCAGAAAGTCCGTCCTTTAACCCTGATTACGATTGCCGGCAACTTCCTGGAACTGATGAAAGATGTCGAAGCCGTAGGGGATGATCTGAAATGGGAAACCCGCAGCATTGCCTGCCCGTCGATCCTGTTTAAAAAGGCTGCTATTGGAGGAAACGAATAATGGATTTCCAGTTCGATAACGATATCCTGCGCAAAGCCCTGCAAAATCTGCGCGATGACAACAACGATGAAAATCTGATCAAAGCCGGCCAGGCCCTGGTGGATACGAAGGTCATGGTTCCTGCAAAATGGGATAAAGATCCGGAAGTCGATGAAAACGGCCGGACCCATTTTTCCCAGGATACAAAAATTGCACCGCTGGTCGTGACCAACGAAAATGGCGTCAAGCTCTTTCCGTTCTTTACCAGTGTGGATGAAGTCAAGAAGCTGTATGGCGAAAAAGGCACGAACTGCGTCGTTTTGAACATGGCGCAATACATGCCAATGCTGATGAGTGCGAAAAAAGAAATTACCGGCATCGTTGTCGATCCGGCTGGTGTGGATGTTCCTTTCCCGACAGAGTTTCTCGAAGGTTTTGTCAAAGCCTATAAATCGCCGCTCAAGCAGCAGGAAATTGGCAGCGGAGAAAGCCTGTATTTAAGAAACCCGGAAGGCAACCTGCAGGATATTGAAGCAGCTCTGATTTCCGGCGGGTTCCATGATCCGGCAATCAATGCAATTTACCTTAAGGAAAGACTGGAAACCGATCATCCGGAAGAAAAAGCCGAAAACCAGAAAGTCCACTGGTTCATCCTGATTGATGCGGATGAAAAAGATACGGGTATCTTCACCCGTTTAAGCGCCCTGGTAAAACCGGTAGCCAATGGCAAGGACATTGAGTTCATGTTTGCCGATACCCGCCTGGGCCAGGATATCAAGCGTACATCCAAGCCAATCTACACCAAGATGTTTAACTGATTTTCCGGGACAGACTTTTCTTCCCGGAATACACAAAGTCCAAATTGAACAAAACAAAGATCTGATCCGCAAAAAGTCTGATCCAGCATGGAATCAGACTTTAAGCAGATGATGAAAGCTCTGATCACTGCCGCGAGGAATGGCACATCAGATTTGAAAGCACGGCCCTCAGGGTTTCGTGCTTTTTTTGCGCAGAATCGATAACAGTTTTGCCTGCAAAAGGGCCTGAAAAAGCGGTTCATTCCCGACCTGATGGCAGACCGGCTAAAATAGAAATAGAACTCTGCAAGAGTGCAGGAAATGGATTTTCGCCGGAAAGTCCGGGAAAGGAGCCCTGTATGGACCAGACACAATTAAATGAATCGTTCAAAGACCAGCCTGTATACAAAGAGGCTGACTATAGCCTGGACAATCTGGCCGCATCGCTCCCGGCTCCCGTTAAAAAAGTGATGACGACTCTGGAACAGGCCGGATATGAAGCCTTTTTAGCCGGCGGCTGTGTCCGGGATGCGTTAATGGGCCGGCCGCCCCATGATTTTGATATCGCCACAAGTGCCGCCCCTGCGCAGGTGCAGTCCTTATTTGCCAGGACCATCCCTACCGGCATTGCCCATGGTACAATTACTGTCCTGGAAGAAAATGAGCCTGTTGAAGTGACGACTTTTCGCACGGAAGGCAAATACAAGGATCATCGGCATCCCGACCAGGTGGAGTTTGTCCAGAACATTGAAGACGACTTGTCCCGGCGCGACTTCACGATTAATGCCATGGCCTGGAATCCCCGAAGGGGACTAGTCGATCCGTTTGGCGGCCAGGAGGATTTGGAAGCGGGGATCATCCGCGCGGTTGGAGATCCGCAAAAGCGGTTTGAAGAAGATGCCCTGAGGATGTTTCGGGCGTTTCGTTTTGCCGGCCGCTATGGCTTTGCCATTGATCCCGAAACCCGAAAAGCCATCGACAAGCTAACGCCTACTGCCTCTTTAGTCTCCATTGAGCGGGTGCGGGATGAAGTGGAAAAGATCATGAAAGATTCACCCCAGATTCTTGACCAGATGACCTTGCTTTTGCAGCCCTGGATTCCACAGCTGGAAATCATGAAAAATACGCCGCAAAACTCGATCTACCACTATACCGATGTGCTTCACCATACTTTAGATGCCCTGAGCGCTATGCCTCATTACGATCAGGCCACCGCCTGGGCATTGCTTTTGCATGATATTGGCAAGCCTGTGGTAAAGCAGACGTATGGCGGGCATGATCATTTTAAAAAGCATGAAGTCGAATCTGCCCGAATCGCCAGCCAGCTGGTCCGGACGCTGAAGCTGCCAAAAAAAGCGGGTGAAGAAGTCGTGAAGCTGGTCGCTTTTCACGATACCTTTTATGCCCCGAAACTGCTCAATCTCTGGAAACTGCGCGTGCTTCATGGCTGGAGTGATGATGAGGTGCAGAAACTGTTTGATGTCCAATATGGAGACATCATGGCTCACGTCAGCCACGACCGCCTGAAAAACCTGGAAGAGTTCCGCCGCTTTTATGAAGCAGAAAAAAATCTTCATCCGCTCTCTTTGCAGCAGCTGAAAATTAACGGCACGGACGTGCTTGATCATACGAGCCTGAAAGGAAAGCAGATCAAGCAGGCTTTGGATGCAGTGCTTAAGGAAGTCATCCTGCGCCCGGAACTGGATAACCGGGATAGTCAGCTCGATCTTCTGGCCAAAGAAGAAAAACGCCTGCAAAATGCGCCGGTATCCAGCCAGAGATGACCAAGCGGCAGCAAAGTATGAGAAAAACGAAAATTCGACCCAGGTCGAAATCGAAATGATAACAGAAAGGTCAAAAAAGACGAAAAGAGGAAACAGAAAAACTTGAAAGGAAATTATGCAATGAAGATCAAAAGCAATATTCGCCGCCTGAAACCTTTGGTTCCAGCCGGCAAATTCAGGAGATGGACCTTGTGAATGGGATGATTATCGTCATCCTGGTGCTGATCCTGATCCTGCTGGTCGTCCTTTGCGTGGGACTGGGCCTGGTGATGCTGCGCCAGGAAAAACTGGAAAAACGGATGAGCCAGGAGCGGGAGCTTTCCGCGATCAGCCTGGATACCGTCCGGGGAATCAGCCGCAAAATGGATACTGTTCAAAACCAGTCAACCCTCTCGCTCCAGACGACCAGCTCCCTGCATGACCAGGTCCATTCCATTACCCAGGTCATGACCAACGCCAAACGGCGCGGCAGCTGGGGTGAGTACCAGCTGGAAAGCCTGATTCGCACCTATCTTGGGGACAGCGACCGGATTTACTCAGTGCAATACCACCTGCAAAACGGCAAGATCAGCGATGGCGCCTTCCATTTGCCGGATACGGATAAAGTGTTATGCATTGACTCGAAATTCCCGATGGAAAACTACATAAAAATGTGCGAAGAAACCGGGGATGAAGCGTATTACGAAAGAGAGCTGCGCAAGAACATCAAGAAACATATCCAGGATGTTGCCACCAAGTACATCACCGAAGAAACGCTTAATGAAGCCATTCTCTTTATTCCTAATGAAGGCGTCTTTGCCTGGCTTTGCGGCCCGGGCTCCGATTTGATGGAACTGGCTATGGCAAACCATGTCATGCTCGTCTCGCCCACAACCCTGGGCGGAGTCGTTTTCAATCTTCTGGCCAGCACCAAAAATTTCTGGCGCGTCCAGAATCTGGACCAGATGGAAAAACAGATTGAAACGCTGGAGCTGCAGGCCGACAATCTGGTCAGTCTGGCCCAGAAAGTACGCAAAACGGAGCAGCAGCTCGACAAGCAAAGCGCCGAGCTTTCCAAAGCCTGCTACCGGCTGCTTTACCAGCTCGATGCCCTTTCCAATCCAGAAGCCAGTCCCAGCGCAAAAGCCATCAGCCCGGCAATGGATGAAGACGGGCAGGATTTGCTTTAAGAGCATGACTGCACACAAATGCAGTCTAAAACGTCCAGGGACGTCTGGATTTTTGCCTGGTCCGGCCATATGAAGCGTTTTGGCAAGAGCGGCTGCTAAAAAGGAAAAACTATTTCCTGTTTTGAATACGATTTCGACTTTCCAGAATGGCCAGATGGCAAAAGGTGTTCATTTCCGGTGGCCTGCATCGAGTGGGGGCGTAAGATGAATCCGACAAGTCTGCGCCAATTCTTTGAAAGGATCCTGCTATGCGTTCAATGACAGATCTGGCTCACCAGTTTTTGGAACCTGTACTTCACCATCAGGCCATCTGCATCGATGGCACGCTTGGCTACGGACGGGATTCCCGCTTTTTCCTGGATCATTCGATCGGAAAAGTTTTCGCTTATGAAATCCAGCCAGAACTTTACACCAGTACCCTACGCACCTTGCAGGACCAGAATCCAGATTCCAAAAGCCGGCTTCATGCGTTTTTAAAAGATCATTCTCTGTTAATGGAAGATTTAAGCGAGTATTCCGGATCTGTCGATGCCGCAATTTTCAATTTTGGCTATGATCCGCATACTTTATCCGGAATTGCGACGCTGCCGCAAACGTCATTGCTTGCCGTAGCGGCCTGTGCCGATCTTTTAAAAGCAAAGGGACGAATGGCTTTGGTCTTTTATCCTCATCCTTCAGGAAAGGAAGAAAAGAAAGCCGTCATGGAGATGCTCAAAACCCGGGATGATCTTGAAATTCTCGAAATACAGCATCCATTCAAGGACAATGCCCCAAGCCTGACTTGTATTGAAAAGAAGAAAAGAACGAAAAAACAGAAGAATTCCACAGGTACGATTAATGACAACTAAAGACAACAAAGCTCCGATTCCTGTTTTAAAGTCCGAACTGACCCACCACTGGCAGGAACGGCTCAATGGCAACAATCTTGAAGAAATGGTGATGCGCTACAAAGATGCAGACTATTTTAAAAGGGAAGATCCAGATATGGATCCGGAAACAATTATTTACGAGCACTTCGTCAAGGAATCCTCACCCGAAGAAGGCCATTTAAACTGGGGCCACATCACGCTTTACCCCGGGCAGGTAAAGGATCAGTATTTCTGCACCAAAGGGCACTTTCATATCAATCCCGATGCGGAAGAATACCTGCTTTGCATGCGCGGTCAGGGCTTAATTATGTTTCTTTCGCGCGAAGGCGAATGCTGGTGCGAAGAACTGGAAGAGGGCAGCCTTCACAAGATTCCAGCAGACATTGGCCGGCGGCTGATTAATATTGGTGATGAGCCGCTCATGCTCTCTCAATGCCTTCCCAGCAATGCCGGCTTTGACTACGACTCGGTAGACGATCATCCATTCCCCTGTCATGTCTATGAAGATGATGGTGATATGGCCATTATGGTAGACATCGACGAAAACAGGCCAGTACAAAATGAACTCCAGGAAGAGGACATTGTAAAGTTCCTTCAGTCCTGAAAAATGGATCCTTCGCTGGAAAGCCCTCTGGTTTTCCGCAGAATTTTCAGCAGCTGGAAATTCTGAGCTTTCCGCATTTCCTATTGGCTGATCTTTGAGAAGACTCGGCCTGAAACGATAACAGACGCCCCGGCAAAAGCCGGGATTTTTTCATTTATCCATTGTTCTTATTTCTCTGAATTGATCAGGTGATTTATACCATATTCTTATCCGGGAAGGATTTAAAAAGTTCTTTTCCACCAAAAATGTAAGCAAAATGCTTTTTATTTACATTTTTTTTGCGGCCAAATCCGGAGCCAGCAGAAAATTATCGATATTTGAGGTTTAAGTAAATTACCAGTAACTATCATAAAAGCTTTTTTTCTTCATAACTTGAAATTCTGAAAAGTGATTTAAAAACAGAATACTGAGCAATGAAACAGAGCTGATATTGCTGATTTTCTTTGGATTAGATAAATCAAACAGATATCGTAAATGAATATGGCCTTTTTAGAAAAGTGGTTTTTCGTGACCAGGACGATCTGTTTAAGCAGTCAGTCCAATTGTAAAACAAAGATTCATCAGATTCTGCTTTATTTATCGTTCGAAATTATAAGAAGAAATATCTCGTGATTTAATATTACAAAATTTAAATTATATTGAATATCATAATTAAATATGATACCTTGGAGATGCAAGTCTCTGGATAATAAATCACTGTTCAGGGATTGTTTTGATTCTCTATTTGTTTAATATCCTCAACGATATTAAAAATCAAAATCTTAGTAACAAGCTGTTTTGCGAGGGAGAAAACCAGAAAAGAATCAAAGGGTTTTTGCCGCCTTTATATCGTAATTAAAAAGTATCTGAATAAAAATCAACTTCATAAGATAAAAATAGTCTCGGCAGAGATCTGAGCAAGAAATAGAACACAGCACATGGCTTCACTTCCTGCCAGGAAGAGATCCAGTCCGCATTGGGCGAATAAGCGAGAGGAAACCGACCAGCAAAAACGAAATCCGAACGGTTTCTGCTGAGATCTTTCTGCCAAGCCGGGATTAAAACCGGAAAAGTGTATCCCCAAAACAGCGCACAAAGAGAAAAAGAAAGGATACAAGCACAATGAACAATCGAACTAAACGCATCTTCAAGCGGCTTCCCGCCTCGGCACTCGCTTCGCTGCTCGCTGCGCAAACTCTCACGCTCCCCGTTTTGGCGGAATCCTTTACTCAGCCAAATGCCGACCAGAATTTTGTTGAAGAAACATCCAGTCTTCCTGTACCGGCTGCAGATTCAACAACAGAAGAGGCTCCAGCTGTCAGCCAGGGGCAAATCTTTATTGACAATACTGAATACCGCACTCTTCAAGATGCCGTAAATGCTATTCCAGAAAACGGAACAGGAACTATTGAGATTACAGGAAATATTACCTTAAATTCTCCAGCCCGAGGATTAAGTACCCGAAGAAACATTACACTGAAAAGCCGGGGAGCAACTCCATTTACAATCACACGCGGCGATAGTTTCAGCCAGATACAGGACACCGCTCGCTCCACATACAATCCGGCAATGATTGAAGTGCAAGGAACTTTGACTCTGGAAAACATCATCCTTGATGATGACTCAAAAACCGCTGGTAAAAATTATGCCCAGGCCGGTACAGATGGTAAAGGTCAGGATATGGCTGGGGTAGGCTCGAATTCAGAAACAGTCCAGGATGCGATTATTGCTATGTATGATGGCGGAGATCAGGTGATCCTGGGAAACGGTGCCGTTTTAAAGAATTTCGGCGGCATGTCAGCAATTCGGGCTTCTGGTGGTGATGTCGTAATGAAATCGGGAAGTAAGATTTCTGGAAGCAAGCTGTTTACGACCAGAGGGGACAAAAAGGATAAGATTGAGCCTTTTGGAGCAGCAGGAGCTATCTGGCTCCAGGGTGGCAAGCTTATGATGGAAGCTGGCGCCACAATCGAAAATGTTCATGGTCGGGCAGTCTATGTCGATAGTAGTTCAGCTTCTATTGCTGGAACCATCACCAATATCATGAACAACAAGTTTATGTGGAATGGTGCTAATGCCATCCATTGCCGAGGCAATGCTCAAGTCACTTTAGAGAAGACTGGCCGTCTTGTGGGTAGTGGAACTTCTGATGCTGAAGGTGTAAAGGTAGATGGCGGTTCTTTTGTAATGAATGAAGGAGCCCGGATTACTAACCTCAGCAATATTGCAATCAGTACCGCCAGCAGTGCTTCAACAAACATAAATGGCGAAATTACTGGGATTCAGGCTGGTCAGGTTCTGAATCTGCAAGGCGGAGAATGCACGATTGGAGCTGCTGGAAATATTCATCACAATATCGTCGGGCGCTCAACGATCTATTTCCAGAGCGATAAACTCCATCTTTATGGAAAAGTAAATAACAATTTCTCCAACGATAAGTCAGGTGGTATTGAAGTGAATAACAATACCTATGGAGAGCTGACAATGTATTCTGGTGCAGAAATCAAGGACAACTATGGCAAAGAGCACGGAGCTGGTGTCATGGTCTGCCGGGGTCTTTTTACAATGGAAGGCGGAACAATTTCTGGAAATGTTTCTGGAACAGCCCAAGGTGGCGGCGTGAACGTTCGTCGGGGCGGATGCTTCATCATGGAAGATGGAATTATTACTGGAAATGTTTCCAATAAAGAAGGGGGAGGAATTGCTTACGACGGTTCCGAAACGAATTATGGAAAGATGAATGTACAGCTTCTGGGCGGAGAAGTTTCCAATAATATTATGAATGCTGCCATTACACCAGATCCTGTTAATGGCAGTACATGGCGAGACGGAACGGCAAATGATCTGGCTGTTTATAACGGTGCAGGAAATGTAGAAAACTATGTTCGTATTGAACCGGCAGTGAAAATGGATCGCAACGCCTGGCTCACACCTTTTAAAGGGTACTTGTCTGTTACTGATGGCACAAAATTTGCCTTAGCCAATGGAAGTGCGCAGACAGAACTCAATAAGAAAGCAAATTTGCTGGGGTTTGCCGAAGCTAAAGCTTTCTTCTATGCCCAAAATGAGGCAGGTTTTGAAGGAAGTTTCTCTGGCCTGGTCCTTGATAACACAAAGCCAGTCTGGGTAGTTACCCAAACAGTAAATCAAGACGGATCAGCTACAGAGGAAGCTATTCAAATCTATCCAGCCCAGGCCGTGGATGGCAAAGTTTCTTTCTCGATTCCAGCGGCTGCAAGCGCCGAAAATGGCTGCATTATCGGAATCGTCCAGCCTGGTAATGTTAAGGGCAGTTTAAATGTGGCAGCCAATGTAACGGAACTGGTTGAAGGTCAGGACTCGTATTCGATTGACTATACGCTGACCTTTGATGCGACAAAATATGGAGTAAATGTGGGTTCGGTTACCGCAGAAATCATTTCTCCGCTTCTGGAAGGAAATAAGAACGTCGCTTTAACACAGAATGCGCAAGGCCAGTGGACGGGAACCTTTACAGGTATTTTGCGAAAAGAAAACTTTAAAGCAGGACAATCCATTTTCACCTCGGCGATAGCAACCGTAACGGAAAAGGACAACAATACGGTGACCGTTTATGGAAATGGAGTCTCTGTGGCGATGAAAGCCCAGCAATCCGGCGGCAATAACCGGCCATCTGGTGGATCGGGTTCTGGCTCTTCTTCAGCGACAGGCAATGTCATTGCGATGCACCGCCTGTATAATCCGAACTCCGGAGAGCATTTCTACACCCAGAATATTGCCGAACGGGATTATCTGGACCGGATTGGGTGGAATTATGAAGGAATCGGCTGGTATGCCCCGAAAAATTCTTCCGATCCCGTTTACCGGCTCTACAATCCTAATGCCGGAGATCATCATTACACCCTGGATTCCAACGAAAAAGATGTCCTGGTATCCCTGGGCTGGAAGTATGAGGGCATTGGCTGGTATTCGGCAAACAAACGGACCGGTCAGCCGCTCCATCGCCAGTACAACCCGAATGCGGTGGCCGGCAGTCACAACTTCACGGTGGATACGAAAGAGCGTGACTATCTGGTGAGTGTCGGCTGGCATGATGAAGACATTGCCTGGCATGGCGTGCGGGTAAACAAATAGGGATATGCCCGGCCTGTTTACAGCGGCAATTGTTCACGCATTCCTGCAAAGACCGCTCTGAATTAATTCAGCAATGATCTCGACCGCCCAGACAGGAAACTCTCTTTCCTGTCTGGGCGGTTTTGTTTTTTGGGCAGATGCGGCCCGATCACAAGAACTGGTCTGTGACTGGGTCCGCCCGATGATTGCCGGCAGCTGCCAGAGTGTACGGGAAGAAGGAAGTCCGGTTTTGAACAGTGGGTTTTGAATGTTTTTTTAAAGCAGGAAAGACAGGATTTCTGAATTCTTTTTGCTTTCTTTGGGCATTCTTGTACAGTGGTTAGGACAGGAACCGCCTGAATTCATGTTTGTTTTCTTTGCTTTGAACTAAAGAAAGCCAGAAGGCCAGTCCAGGCAAGATCCTGTGGGAAAAATGAAGGAGGAAATTTGTGGAAACTGCTCAAAATCCTTTAGGCACAGGGAAAATTTCACAGCTGCTTTTTAAGTTCTCTTTGCCTTCCGTCATTGCGATGCTGGTCAGCTCGCTTTATAATATTGTCGACCAGATTTTTATCGGTCAGGGAATGGGATATCTTGGCAATGGCGCAACAACGGTTGCCTTTCCCTTTACAACGATTGGCCTGGCTCTGGCTTTGCTTTTGGGCGTAGGCTCTGCAGCCAACTACTCACTCTTTTTAGGCCGGGGCCAGAAAGACGAGGCGGCAAAAACCGTTGGCGCTGGCTTCAGCTTTATGGTTGTGGCGGGCTTGCTTTATTTGTTTTTTGGCCAGGTGCTGATGAATTTGCTGCTGCCCGCTTTTGGGGCTACCCCTGAAAACTATGGCCTGGCTGCAGAATATTCCCGGATTATCCTGGTTGGCATGCCGTTTTTGATGTTAGGCAATGGGATCAGCCAGCTGGCCAGAGCCGATGGAGCACCCAATTTTTCCATGATGATCATGGTCGTGGGCGCCATTGTCAACTGTGTCCTGGACCCGCTGTTTATTTTTGGTTTTGGCTGGGGAATGTCGGGGGCCGCCTGGGCGACGGTCATTGGCCAGATTGTCACCGTCCTGATTGGCCTTGGCTATTTGCCCCGGTTCAAGCAAGTGCATCTGGAAAAACGCGATTTCCAGCTGCAGGGAAAATATTTGAAAAAGATTTCGGAAGTGGGCGCTTCCGCCTCGCTCAATCAGGTAACGATCCTGGTTGTCCAGATTGTCTTGAATAACTTGTTCAAGCATTATGGCGCGCTGTCGATCTATGGAGCCAATATCCCAATTGCTGCTTCTGGAGTCGCATTTAAACTGAATGGATTGTATATTTCGGTTCTGGTCGGGATCGGCCAGGGTGCCCAGCCGATTCTGGGCTTCAACTATGGGGCGCAAAAATATGACCGGGTGAAGAAATGCCTGATGCTGGCGATGGCTTCGGTTGTGATCCTGGGCTCCTGCGTCGAGCTGCTGTTCCAGTTTTTCCCTGAAATGCTGCTTGACCTGTTTGGCCAGGGCGATGCTCTCTATACGCAGTTTGGCGTCAAGATGCTGCGCATCAATATGGCCTGCATTTGCATTCAGGGAATCCAGGCTTTAGGTTCGAACTACTTTGCGGCGATTGGCCAGGCAGCCAAAGGCGTTTTTCTTTCCGTAACCCGCTCCATTTTGTTTTACCTGCCGCTGGTTTTCCTGTTTCCGGTCTTTTGGGGTGTAGAGGGAATGCTTTTTGCCCAGCCGATTGCTGATGCGCTTTCTGTAATTGTGGCCGTGATTATGGTCGCTTTATCCTTTGGGCAGATGAGCCAGATGACCCGGCCACTTAAAAATGTCTGATCGATAAGGTGCTGTGTAAAAGACACGATCTAAAAAACGCGATGGATGTCATCGCGTTTTTCTGTTTGATCAGTGATTTTGTTTTCCAGATAAGCCAGGCCATTGTGTCTGGAAAAAAGCATTGCCTGGTGAAGACAGCTGCGCCAGGGTTTACTGCTATTTGACGGCTGCTTTTGTGGAAGCTTTTCCCGTGCTTTCTTGGGGTTCTGCATCTTCCAGGCGCACCAGAGTCTGGCGGATGCGATGACCCGCGATCCGCTTGATCTGAATAAGCAAACGGCCAATCTTGACTTCCAGCTGGCTGCCATCATCCGGAATGTAGCCCATGCTGCCCAGCACATAGCCGGAAAAGGTTTCAAAATCATCGAGTTCGAGCGGAATTCCCAGCGCTTTGGATACGTCTTTTAAATTCGCTTCACCGGCGATGCGCCAGACGCCGCGGGGCAGCTTGACGATTTCAGCCTGGCGTTTTTCTTCTTCTTCCGAAAGTTCGCCAAAAAGCTCTTCAATAATATCGTGCAAGGTGACTAACCCGACCACACCGCCATATTCATCCAGCACAATCGCAATATAGTTGCGGCGGTTTTTCATCATGCGCAGCAGCTCATCGGCAGTGGTATTTTCAGCGGCAAACATGGGTTTATCAACACAATGATCCAGAATATTTTTCTTGCCGTAGCCATCCAGCCGGAAATAGTCCCGGGTATCGAGGATGCCCACAATATCATCGCCGCTTTCATTGGAGACGGGATAAAATGTATGGCGGTTGGACTGGATGATCTGTTTCCACTTGGCCGGATCATCTTTGAGGCTTAAAACAACCATGTCCGAGCGGTGGGTACAAATTTCATCCAGCGTCGTTTCACCCAGATCCAGAGCATTTTCCAGCACTTCGCGCTGCTCGGCAATTTCATTTTTAATTTCTGGATCAAGCAGCTGCTTGGTCAGCTCAATCCCCTGGTGTTTCTCAATTCTGGGAATCCAGGAAAACAGAAACAGAAACGGCTTTTCAAATCCCGAAATTCCAGCTGGCGAGAGCTTTTTTCCTTTCAGGGAAGAGAGAAAGAGCCGGGAGACCACCAGCAATACGATCATCACGCCAAAAATGGGCACGAGGACGGGACAATTGAGCTTCAGCCCCAAATCGAGGGCATAACCGCCAAGCACGGCGGCCAGCCATTCGAAAAACAGGGAAAGAAACAAGTCCATCTGCCTGTTTTTTTGCAGGGCATCCTGGGAATGCCAGATGTACAGACCATAAAGGGAAAACACATAGGCCAAAGCGGCCAGTCCAGCGTAAACGTAAATCATATGTCTATTGAACAATTCCTTTCTGTTCAGATTCAATCCGAATCAATTCACTCATGGATCACACCTCAGAGCACAAGCCAGCTCCTGCAATTCGCAGGCTCGTTTTCAGGTCGTTTTTGGGCTGGTCCAGATGCAAAGAGGTTTTGAACTTGACTGCCGGCTTTTTAAGCCGGAAAGTCCAGTCCATTTACTCTAGTATACAGGCAAAGCCGGATGGGCTGCTTCCACGAAAAAAGCGGAACACACGTTCCGCTTTTTTTGCTGTCCGGCAAGGCGGACAGCCCAAAGGAAAGAAAAGAATCAGGGGCGCAGCCGGATTTTAAACCGGCTGGAGTTGTCCTTGGAAATCTGAGGCGTAATCACTGCATCCACCTTGTCGAGTTTTGGCAGGCCATAATGTTTTAACAAAGCCTGGCGGGTGACGATGCCAATAAAGATATTGCGGTCATCGACCACCGGAACAAAATTCTGGTGAAGCGAGGTGTCGAGCAGCTTGCGCTTAGACACATTAATATTGACAGCCGGCATGAAATCCGGGCGGATCAAATCTTTAACCAGGGTAGTTTCCAGAGTTTCCTGGCTGCTGCCATTTTCAAGCAGGTGCCAGAGGAAGTCGCCTTCGCTGACGCTCCCCGCGTATTCGCCATTGGAAGTAATGACGGGTACAGCCGTAAAGCCATGTTTCTTCATGGAAACAAGAGCCTCGCTTAAGGGAAGCGTGTCATAAAAAAACTGCAGGTCTTTTTTGAATTGGAGAAAGAAAATTACGTTGTCGTTCATTGCATTGCTGGCAAAAAGGCAGACAAATTTAACGGCCAGATTGCCACACCTTCCTTTCATGTAAAAAAATCATGGAAAAATTGGATTTGTACTGGGGTTGAGCAATTGCGCCGGCAAGCCGGCATTTTGACAAACTTCAATCGGAAACCTGGAAATCTGCCTGTTTCTAAGAACCGGTCAGATGACGTATCAGAAGAAGACAGAATGGAAAAAGCGGATCCTGTCGCAAGCAGGTGAGACGTGAAACAGCACTCAAAAGCAAGACCGGATGGTCGGGACTGGACAGACAGAACTACCTGTTTTTCATTTCTTACGTCTCTATTGTAGGAAAAGATTTTGGGAAAAAACATAGGCGGAATGTGGATTTTCCCTAGAAAATGATTAAGATTTTATGAATGTGAAAGCGCTTACCTTAAGAAAAGACGAGTTCTGGCCATCAAAAATCCAAACACGTCCTGCTCTTTGCAGGATCAGGCAGACACTGGCTGGCTTCTGTCCAAATCCTGCTGGCTCAGATATAAGCCGGTCGCAAAACGGTGTCATTTTTTCGGATCTGGCGGGGGAAAGATTGCATAGTGGACTTTTTCTGGCAGCAAAATGCGAAAATAATAAGCGAAAATAATAAAAAGAAAGCGAAAAAATACAATCCGACATCTATACTGTCACAAATCTTTGTACAGTATAGATGCGCTTAAAAAACGCATATAGAAAGGACAGATTCTTATGAATGCAATTGCTGTTATCGACTCCTGCAATGGCCTGGCTTTTAATGGCCGGCCGCAAAGCCGGGATCGGGTTTTAATGGAGCGGATTGCCCGCCTGACGGACGATGCACCCATTCAGGCCGAAGGCCATTTTGCCCGGATGCTGGAAAGCTATGGCTTCCAGTGCCTGCCCTATGCCCAATGCCTGCAGCCAGGTGAGTGGGTATTGCTGGATCACGATCCTTCCGCCCAGGAAATCGAGCAGATCGACAAACTGATTGTGGTCCGCTTTCGCAATATTTATCCAGCCGACACGTGGTTTACCTTAGAGCCGCAAAAGCCGGAATGGAAGAAAATGAGCCGGCAGATTTTTGCGGGAAGCAGTCATGACAAAATTATTCTGGAGGAATTTATCCATGAACAATAATGCCAGGCGCTTTTTACAGGCTTTCAAACAGCCGATGGGTACTGCCCGCAAGGCGGCTGCGGCCCTGCTGGTTTTTGGACTCGTACTTTCCGGCTGCAGCCGTTCCTCCCAGGCCAGCTCATCGGTCCATTCCTCGGCTGTATCCAGTATGCCGGCGTCTTCTGCGAGCAAGGCTTCATCGCACTCCCAAGCAGAATCGGCCAGCTCCAGCCGGCCGCAGCCTGGATCCAATGCCGAAAGCCAGGAAACACCGGCTGCCGCTTCCATCAGCCTGGACCAGATTCCACCGTATTCGAATCAGCCCTATGTGGTCATCAACAACAACCAGCCGTTTTTTGAGCCCAATGAGCTGACTGCTGATTCCTTCCAGCATTATTTCGATCTGGATGCCCTGGGTCGGGCCACATTAGCGTATGGCTCGATTGGGCAGGACTTGATGCCCACGGAAAAGCGGGGCGACATTTCCTCTGTCCATCCCACCGGCTGGCACCAGCAGGCGTATTCCTTTATTAAAGATGGCGGAATGGTCTATAACCGCTCGCACTTGATTGCCTACTCGCTGGCCGGCCAGAATGCCAATCCGAAAAACCTGATTACCGGCACCCGGTATTTCAACGCCACGGGCATGGAGCCCTTTGAAAGCCAGGTGAGGGATTATGTCAAGGAAACCGGCAACCATGTGATGTATCGCATTACGCCGATGTATTCCGGAAATGACCTGGTCGCCCGCGGGGTGCTCATGGAAGCCAAGTCGGTTGAAGACCAGGGCGAGGGAATTGAGTTTTGTATTTTCGTTTATAACGTCCAGCCCGGCGTGGTGATTGATTATGCTACCGGCTATACCCATGCTGCCAACACCCAGCCTGCAGATCCAGCCCCTTCCGCCGCACCACCCGCCAGCACGGAAAGCGCCGAGTCTTTTACCCCGGCGGATTCTGCCCAGAATGCGCAATCGTTCCAGAGCGCAAATCCAGCTCCAGAGCAGACCTATGTGCTCAACACCAAGACGAAAAAATTTCATTTGCCCGACTGTCCCAGCGTAGAAGACATGACGCCAGGCAACCGCCAGGACGTGCAGGATACACGAGAAGATCTGATTCAGATGGGTTATGCGCCCTGCAAGCGCTGTAATCCTTAGCCCAATTTCAAAAAATCATACAAGTCGAGCCTCTTAACTGAGAGATTCGAGGCGCGTCTTGTCTTTCGCCTTTGCCGTGATACAATACTGAAGATTTAAGAAAAATTACTTAGTCTGCCCATCACGGAGGTCGCGAATGAACAAAAAATCGCTGTTAACCATGAAAGATCTCACGAACGCTGAGATTTACGATTTACTCAATGATGCGAAGGCTTTTCATAGTTCTCATAAAGATTGGCAGGTACCTGATAATCATCATGTGCTTATTGCTAATCTTTTTTTTGAGCCTTCAACTCGCACGCATTACTCGTTTTTAATGGCTGAGCATCGATTGGGCGTGCAGTCGGTGGATTTCAATCCGGAATCCTCTTCCCTGACCAAGGGCGAAACGCTCTACGATACTGTCCGTACCTTTGAAGCTCTGGGATACGGATTGTTTATTATCCGCCATCCCCAGGATGATTACTTCAGGGAACTCGAATCGATCCATGTCCCCATTATTAATGCCGGAGATGGAGCCGGTCATCATCCCAGTCAGTGCCTGCTGGATTTGCTGACAATCTATGAAGAATTTGGCCGCTTCAAAGACTTGAATGTTCTGATCTGCGGGGACATTGCCCACAGCCGGGTGGCCGCCAGCGATGGCGAAGCCCTTACGCGCCTGGGCGCCCGCGTGCGCTTTGCCGGCCCGAAAGAATGGGAAAGAGATGGCTATGCCTTTTACGATTTTGACCAGAATATTGAATGGGCCGATGTCATCATCATGCTGCGCATCCAGCGCGAGCGCGGAGCAAAACTGGAAAGCCTGGGCGATGGCGAATACCTTGAAAAATACGGCTTAAGCAAGGAACGCTATGCGCGCATGAAAGATCATGCCATCCTCATGCATCCTGCCCCCGTCAATCGCGGAGTCGAAATTGATACCGATCTGGTCGAAGCGCCCAAAAGCCGGATTTTTAAACAGATGGAAAACGGGGTGTATGTGCGTATGGCCATGATTAAGTACGCTTTGGGTTTTGATCCCTTTGGAAGGAGCTATGTATGAAAACGATTCTGACGAACTGCCAGATTTTTTATGATCATGCCTTGCAGCCGGGCGAAATCCTGTTTGACCAGAACGAGATTCTGGAAGTGGGGCCATGCGTTTCCAGGCCGGAAGAAGACTATGAAGTGATTGATGGCTGCAATAAAGCCCTGCTGCCTGGCCTGGTGGATACCCATGTCCATTTGCGCGAGCCGGGCTTTGAAGCCAAGGAAACGATTGAAACCGGATCCAGAGCAGCAGCGGCCGGCGGCTTTACGACTATTTTTGCCATGCCCAATGTCCGTCCTTTTCCTTCCAGCCCAGAGGTCATGAAAGACTATCTTCAGGCCATTGAAGCCAGCAGCGTCATCCGCACCATCCCTTTTGCCACGATTACCAAAGATGAAGCAGGCAAAGAGGTCGTGGATTATGAAGCCTTGAAGCATCTGGGCATTGTCTGGTTTTCCGATGACGGCGTGGGAGTGCAGTCCCAGACGGTGATGAATGAAGCCATGGCTCAGGCGAAAAAAGCGGATGTCCTCTTTTCCTGCCATACCGAAGACATGAGCTACCGCAAACCCAAAGCCAGCGTCCATGAAGGCCCTTATGCGAAAGCTAATGGCTGGACTGGCATTCCTGGGGAGTGCGAAAGCGAACAGCTCATACGGGATTTGAAGCTGGCCCGCAGGCATGGGTTGCGCTATCATGCCGATCACATTTCCGCCAGGCAAAGCGTAGACGCGCTGGCTAAAGCCAAAGCGCTGGGAACAGACTGCTCGGCGGAAGTAACGGCTCATCACCTGCTGCTCGAAGACAAAGATGTCCAGGGCCCCAACTGGAAAATGAACCCGCCTTTGCGCGGGCATGAAGATCGGATGGCCCTGATTGAAGGACTGGAAAATGGCACGCTGGATTTTATTGCCAATGATCATGCCCCGCACACCGCCGAAGAAAAAAGCCGGCCGATGGAGCAGGCACCCTTTGGCATCGTGGCTTTGGAAACAGCCTTTCCTTTGTTATATACCGAATTTGTCGCCCGCCAGAAACGCTGGTCGCTGCGCCAGCTGCTCGAATGGATGAGCGAAAAGCCCGCCCGGCGTTTTGGCCTGGAAAAGACCGGGCAGATTGCTCCGGGCTTCCGGCCGGACTTCTTCCTGGCGGACCTGGATGCTCAGGGCACAATTGATCCCGACACGTTCCAGTCCAAAGGCCGCAATACTCCCTTTGGCGGCTGGCCGGTGCAGGCCAGAATTTTAAAAACCTGGTCACAGGGAAAGCTTGTTTACCAGGCCTGAAGACTTTTGTAAATCATGTCAGGACAGGAAATTATCCATTTTATAAGATAAAAAACAAAGAATCATTCCATTGGCAGGCAAAATCCATTGAGGATATGCCGGCCTTGCGAAAGCACACTAAAATAGAAAAACAGACGCAGATTTGCTCCTCTCAGGAGCTGCCTGCGCCAAAAAAGCCGGCCGACCGCATAAGAGCCTGTCGGGCCGGCAGACTGGATCGAATATCCAGATGAAGAAGAAACGGAGGATTTTATGGACAGACTGCTTGTACTGGAAGATGGCAGCGTCTGGAAAGGCCAGGGCTTTGGCTCTGACCATTTCCAGGTTGGCGAGCTGGTCTTCAATACATCAATGACCGGATATCAGGAAATCCTGACCGATAACTCCTATTGCGGACAGATCGTCATGATGACCTATCCGCTGATTGGAAACTATGGCATTAACCGGGATGACTGGGAAAGCATTGAACCGGTCGCTTTTGGCATGGTGGTCAAGGATCTTTGCACCGACTTTTCCAACTGGCGCGCAGATTCAACACTGGATGACTTTTGCGCCAAGCAGGGCATTCCGGGCATCAGCGGCATCGATACCCGGGCTCTGACCCGCCGGATCCGGGAAAAAGGGGTCATGAAAGCGATGATGTGCCATGCGGATGCCAATGTCGATGAAGTCATTAAAACCATCCGGCAGACGCCCGATCTGCATGACCAGGTCAAAACGGTCAGCTCGCCCCGGCTCTATTCCGTGCCCAACCGCGGCCTGAAAGTCGTCGTTATGGATTTTGGCTGCAAGCTGGGCATCATCCGCGATCTTTCGGCGCGCAGCTGCGATATCGTCGTGGTTCCCTGGAATACGGATGCCCAGACGATTATGAGCTTTAAGCCGGATGGCATTATGCTGACCAATGGTCCGGGCAACCCGGAAGATGTGGGGGAAGCCATTGAAACGATCCGCCAGCTCATTGGCCAGGTTCCGATCTTTGGCATCTGCCTGGGGCACCAGCTGATTTCGCTGGCCTGCGGAGCAAAGACTTACAAGCTTAAATTCGGGCACCGGGGCGGCAACCATCCGGTGGTCGATTTAAGAGATGGCCATGTGGAAATTACCAGCCAGAATCATGGCTATGCCGTGGATGCGGATTCGCTCAAAGATACGGATCTGGTCATGACCCATCAGGCGCTCAACGACAAATCCGTAGAGGGCGTGGCACATAAGAAATATCCGGTGTTCTCTTTGCAGTTCCATCCGGAAGCCAATGCAGGTCCGCAGGATTCCAAAGGCATGTTCGATCACTTTATTGAAGTCATGAAAGAAGAGAAGGAGAAAGACTGATGCCAAGAAGAGAAGATATCAAGAAAATTCTTGTAATCGGCAGCGGACCGATCGTCATCGGTCAGGCAGCTGAATTTGACTATGCCGGAACCCAGGCCTGCCAGTCTTTAAGAGAAGAAGGCTATGAAGTCATTCTGATCAACTCCAACCCGGCAACCATCATGACGGATTCCGTTGTAGCGGACCAGTGTATATATTGAACCGATTATCTCTCGATTTTGCCAAACGAGTTATTTATAAGGAAAGACCCGATGCCATTTTAGGCTCCCTGGGCGGACAGACCGGTCTGAACCTGGTTGTTGAACTGGCTGAAGACGGCATCCTGGACGAATACGGCGTAGAAATTCTCGGAACCGATCTTCAAGCCATCAACAAAGCGGAAGACCGTGAACTGTTCCGCGAACTGATGCGCCAGATCAATGAGCCGGTTCCGGAAAGCGATATTGTCCATACTGTTGAGCAGGCGCTGGCTTTTGCGTCAGAACTGGGCTATCCGGTCGTCGTGCGCCCGGCCTATACCCTGGGCGGTACCGGCGGCGGATTTGCCGACAATGAAGAAGAGCTGCGCGCGATTTGCGAAGCCGGTCTGAAAATCTCTCCGGTGCACCAGTGCCTGATCGAGCGTTCAATTGCCGGCTACAAGGAAATCGAGTACGAAGTAATGCGCGATTCCAACAACAACGCCATCGTCGTCTGCAACATGGAAAACGTGGATCCGGTCGGCATTCACACCGGTGACTCGATTGTTGTGGCCCCGGTTCAGACACTGACCGACCATGAAAACCAGATGCTGCGAACAGCTTCGTTAAAAATCATCCGGGCGCTGAAGATCTGCGGCGGCTGCAACGTGCAGCTGGCCCTCGATCCGCACAGCTTCAAGTATTACGTCATTGAAGTAAATCCGCGTGTATCCCGATCTTCAGCCCTGGCTTCCAAAGCGACGGGCTATCCGATTGCCCGGATCTGTGCCAAGCTGGCCGTCGGCCTGACGCTCGATGAAATACTCAACCCGATTACCAAGACGTCCTACGCCTGCTTTGAACCGTCCATTGACTATATCGTCTCCAAGTTCCCGCGCTTCCCCTTCGACAAGTTCCCCAATGCCGATCGAAGACTGGGAACCCAGATGAAGGCGACGGGTGAAATCATGTCGATTGGCCGGACGTTTGAAGAATCTTTCCTCAAAGGCATCCGCTCGCTGGAAATGAAAGTCGATCACCTGTTTTTAAAGGACCTGGAAGAAATGAGCCCCGAGCAGATCGAAGCGCTCATTAAAGAGCAGAGCGATTTGCGCATCTTTGCGATTGCCAAAGCGATGCGCGATGGCGCAACGGTCGATGACATCTTTAACCTGACGAAAATCGACCGCTTCTTCCTCTACCATCTCAAGCGGATTCTGGATCTGGAAAAAGAAATGGCCGAAAAGCCGATGGATATTGAGCTGCTTGGCGAGCTGAAGAAAAACGGCTTTTCCGACAGTGTCATTGCCAAAGCCTGGAATGTAAAGGAAAAGGAAATTTATGATCTGCGCCATGCTAACGGCATTATCCCGGTTTACAAGATGGTGGATACGTGTGCGGGCGAGTTTACCAGCGCTACACCGTATTTCTACTCCAGCTATGAACTGGAAAACGAAAGCATTCCATCCGAAAACCGCAAAATTGTCGTTCTCGGTTCCGGACCGATCCGTATCGGCCAGGGTGTGGAATTCGACTACGCGACTGTTCACTGCGTGGAAACGCTGCGTGATGCCGGCTATGAAGCCATCATCATCAACAACAACCCGGAAACCGTATCGACTGACTTCTCGATTTCCGACAAGCTGTATTTTGAACCGCTGACGACAGAAGATGTCATGGACGTGATCGATCTGGAAAAACCCGATGGCGTGATCGTGCAGTTTGGCGGCCAGACCGCCATCAACCTGGCTGCTTCCCTTGAAGAGCATGGCGTCAGGATTCTAGGAACAAGCCTGGAAAGCATTGACAAGGCCGAAGACAGGCATGAATTTGAAGCCATGCTCAAAAAGCTCGATATCCCGCAGCCAAGAGGCGAAACGGCCCTGACTGTAGATGAAGCCCTCGATATTGCCGGACGCATCGGCTATCCGGTTCTGGTCCGTCCTTCTTATGTGCTGGGCGGCCGGGCGATGGAAATCGTGCACAACGATGAAGAGCTGCGCGTGTACATGGCCAATGCTGTCAAGGAAATCTCGCATGATGCGCCGATTCTGGTCGACAAGTACATTGTCGGCAAGGAACTTGAAATCGATGCGATCGCGGATGGAAAGCATGTCTTCATTCCGGGCATCATGGAACACATCGAACGTGCCGGCGTTCACTCAGGCGACTCGATCTCGGTCTATCCGCCGCAGACGATTTCCCAGGAAGTCAAGCAGACCATTATCGATTATGCAATCCGTATCGGTGAAGGTTTTGGATTCATCGGGTTATACAATATCCAGTTCATCGTCGATAATAAGAATCAGGTATATGTTTTGGAAGTCAATCCGCGATCTTCAAGAACTGTTCCGTTCTTATCCAAGATTACCGGCATCCCGATGTCCCATATCGCAGCCATGGCTGTTCTTGGCCACTCGCTGGAAGAACAGGGATACCAGCCGGGATACCGGGCTGAGGATGAAAACAGGGTCTTCGTCAAGGCTCCGGTCTTCTCTTTTGCCAAGCTGCGCAGTGTCGACACGGTTCTCGGACCGGAAATGAAGTCGACCGGCGAAGCGCTCGGCTCGGATATCAACCTGGAAAAGGCTTTATATAAAGCTTTGGTTGCGGCTGGCATCAAAGTCAGCCCGCATGGCAACATCCTGTTTACGATTGCCGACAAGGATAAGGAAGAAGCCCTTGAGCTGGCTAAGCGGGCTGCCGATATCGGCTATGGCCTGTACGCCACTCCGGGTACCGCCAAATTCCTGCGCAATAACGGCCTGTTTGTCCATGATGCGGCCAAGATCGAATCGGCCGGCGGCGAAATCCCGACCGTTGTCGATGTCATCCGCGATGGCAAGGTCAACTTTGTCATCAACACCATGAGCCGCTCCAGCCGCAAAAACGAAGACGACGGCTTTGTCATCCGGCGTGTCGCTTCAGAAAACAACATTTTCTGCATGACCTCGCTGGATACCGCCAGTGCCTTGATGAAGGTTCTTGAATCGCTGTCTTTCTCGCTGATTTCCATGAACGAAATGGGGAAATAGTTTATATGAAAGAATCGAATGCAAAAATTTTAAGCAACGCACCCATTGCCAAAGACGTATACAAGATGGAGCTTGAAACCGACATTGCTCCGGAGTGCAAACCGGGACAGTTTGTCCAGATTGCACTGCCCTCCCTCTATCTTCGCCGCCCGATTTCCGTATCCTGGACGGACGGCAATACGCTGCGCATTGTGTACAAGAACATGGGCAAAGGAACGGCCCTGATGGGCCGTCTTACCCCCGGCCATACCCTCAACATCCTTGGACCGCTTGGCACCGGCTTTCCCATCGTGAAGCGGGATGAAATCGTGATCATGGGCGGCGGCGTCGGAACGCCTCCGCTGCTGCTGACAGCCAAGGCCTATCAGGAAGCCGGAGCGAAAGTCAATGTCATCCTCGGCTTCAATACAAAAGACGAAATCTTTTATGTGGATGAATTCGAGCAGCTTGGCATTACGCCGGTTGTCTGCACGATGGATGGCTCGGAAGGAATCAAGGGCACGGTGCTTGATGGCGCCAAAGCAAAGGGAATTACCTGCCCGTTTGTTCTGGCCTGCGGTCCGCTGCCCATGCTGCGCGCCATTCAGAACAGCTACAGCGAAGGCTATATTTCCCTGGAAAGCCGCATGGGCTGCGGCTATGGAATCTGCTTAGGCTGTGTCATGGTTGACAAGAACGGCATGCCGGTTCGCGTGTGCAAAAACGGTCCGGTATTCCCGATCGGAAAGGTGGTACTGTAATGGATCTGTCTGTTAAACTTCCAGGACTGAACCTGAAGAACCCTGTCATTCCGGCTTCGGGCTGCTTCGCCTTTGGCCGTGAATTTGCCATGATCTATGACCTTGGCCTGCTTGGCGGCCTGGTCACCAAGAGCGTGACGCTTGATGCCCGCCTGGGCAACCCGCTGCCGCGTATTGCCGAAGCACCCTGCGGTATGCTCAATGCCATCGGTCTGGAAAATAAGGGCGTTGATTTTGTCAAACTGCGCGAACTGCCGAATCTGTCCAAATACGATACCGAAGTGATCGTTTCTGTTGCCGGCAGCTCCCCGCAGGAATACCAGGAAATCATCTCCCGCCTCAATGGCATGGATGTAATCAAGGCGTTTGAACTGAACGTCTCCTGCCCGAATGTTTCGACTGGCGGTATGGCTATCGGTACCGATCCGGATGCCCTCAATGAGACCGTCCGGCTGGCCAAAGCCGCTGCCGACAAGCCCGTTTACGTGAAGCTTTCGCCAAACGTAACGGACATTGTCCAGATGGCTGTAACTGCTCAGCAGGCAGGCGCGGATGGACTTGTGCTGATCAACACCGTTCAGGGCCTGCGCATGGATTTGCGCACGGCCAGACCATTGCTTGGCAATCTTACCGGCGGCCTGTCGGGCCCGGCCATTAAGCCCATTGCTTTGCGCATGGTTTACCAGGTGGCGCAAAACGTCGATATCCCGATTATTGGCTGCGGCGGCGTTTCCAATGCAGAAGATGTCCTCGAATTTCTGTATGCGGGTGCCAGTGCCGTTGAAGTCGGATCAGAAAACCTCATCGATCCATGGGCCTGCCCGCGGATTATCGATGAGCTGCCGGCTGCTTTGACTAAATACCGTATGAGCTCCATTCAGGAAGCCATTGGCAAAGGTCTGCCTAAGACTAAAGAACAGTAAAATTTTTGCTTCATTCTTCATATCTGAAAATCAGCCAGGCCTGCGCCTGACAAAACGCTTCGGACTTTTACATCCGAAGCGTTTTTGACGTTAGCGAAGTGCAAATCATTCTGGACCATGCAAAAAGCCTGTCGGTCTGGCCCTGGGCAATGGGCAGATCGACAGGCGAATGATTGGGTTGAATGGCCAGAGAGGGAGGTGGCCGCAAAAGAGAAAGATTTTTAGTAAAGTTTCTGGCGAATGTTTGTTCAGTCAGCCTGCAATGGACTGGTTTCTTTGCGTCCGGCCTGCAGCTGGGTGCAAAAGCGGATCAGGTGAATCCAGGCAAGGTGTGACCGTGCCTGGATGTCGAAGGAAAATCCCCATTAGATGAAAAGCCAGAGCGATGGTTTGCTTTCAAAAACAGCAGAACCTGAATCCTGCATCGGACTTGGATTGGGTCTGTGATGCAGAGCATGAAGACTTCTGAATTGTAAAACTTATTTTTGTTGTTTTCTGCGACTCCATCCCGCCAGCAAGAGCGCCGCAGCAGCGGCGATTCCTCCTTCCAGAATATAGCCGCTTATTCCCGCATTTACCGCTGTGTCAGGCGATTTGGAGCGGCCAGTCGAGGAGGAAGCTGGTGTAGAAGATGAAGAACCAGAAGAGGTCAGCTCACTGCCCGCCAGCGGTGTCTGGCCAGCCAGTTCCGGACGGCCAAGGGCGTTGGCGATGGACTCCGAAACCTGTTCTCCAAGATAAGTTGTCCCATTGAGCGCAGCCTGCAAAGCCTGCGCCGAGCCATCAGCATTTGTTCCATCCGGCTTGACATACAAATCGATGACACCGCGGTTACGGGCAGGAACCTGAATGCTTTCCGGAGCCTGGGTAATTAACGTATAACCAGCAGGTACGTTGACGCTATAATTTTCCCCCAATGTATAAACAGGAGTTCCCCCGGCTGCAGCCCGGTAATAGTCAAATGTCTGCGAATTGATGAGAGTGCCATCTTCCAGCCAGTAGTTGATCGTCAAAGCGGAATTGTTCTGTGACTTCTGGGCCGCATAAATAGCTGCCAGCGTTCCGTCATCCGGAACAACTGAAAGATCTACAGAAAGAATGTCTCCTGGATTGACCTGGTAGGTTTGCCAGAATTCGACAGGCAAATAGCCTGCCGGCATCTGCAAATCATTCTGATCCAGCGTCTGGACTCCTTCACCGGAATAGCTGACCTGCTGCGAAGCGACAATATAACCAGCCCCATCAACATAATTCACAATAAATTTTGCCAGAGAGGCATCCTCTTCTTTCATGACTGGCACCTGCAAAAAAGAAGCAGGATTTTCTGGTCTGGCAGCCAGAATGGGGCTTGAGATGACTGCCATTAAGCAGGCGGCTGCCAGACCAGAAAAAAATCGATTTTGTTTCATGTTTTTACCTCCTAAGTAGTGGTCCTTAAAAGCAGTACAGGCAAGAAACCCTGACCTGGCCTTGCTTGAGCTGCTTTCAGGAAGCGGACCCAAGCATCCCCTGTGAATTTCTGGAGTGACATTCAGAAGGGATCATTGATGATTTAATAATATTAAAAAATATTATTTTAATATAATTAAACATCGGTATATGATATTTTACATAACGCTTGCGCCGAGTTCAATCCAGGCACCCGGATAAAATAAAATACTGCCGGCTGTGCTTTGTTAAATCGGTATTGGCTGAAGGAGTCTCTTCGACAAAAAACAGTGCAGAAGAATCATTCAGTCTCCAATAGTTGCTGATTCCTGCAGGAAGCTGAGATATACGGGATGTTTGAAGTGTATTGTCCTCCACCCTTGCCAGATTGGTGGCGGCATCAAAATCGACGAACAGCAGGCTGTGACTAAAAGCAGCTCCAAAGTTCTTCTGCCCCAGCACACCTTCAGAACTGGCAAGCGGGACAAATTCAGTGGTTCCATAAGGTAGGTAGTCGTACTGAAAATTCCTGATATTCTCCGGATTGCGTCTGCCTGGAATGACCCCATCTTCTAGAGGAATGAGTTTTGATGCTTCAACTGGACAGAGTACAGCCTGCAAAGAATCGTTTTGATAAGAATACAAACGATACCCGTCTTTGGCCTGCGTGATAAAAATCGGGACAGAATAATCATCAGTAAATGAGGAAGTAAGGTACAGGGTTTCCGAATTTCCTGAGTCAAGAGAACACCAGAGGTTTTCGATTTCATCTCTCCAGAAAGATTATTGCCTGGAAGCTGTCCAGGACCATGGAAGTGGAAGCCGTCAAAACCGCTAAAACCAGGCGGCAAACCGACAGGCCGGTTATTTTGCATACGGATCAGGGGATTCACTTTACCTGTGAATACTATAAAGGGCTGACCAGCGGCATGATCCGCAGCTATTCCAAAAAGGGGTATCCCTGCGATAATGCTGGTATCGAATCGTTTCACTCTCTGATTAAAAGAGAATGGCTGAATCGTTTTGATCTTCAAAACTACTGGCAGGTCTACAGACTGTGTGATGAATATATCGAAGGATTTTATAATCCAGTACGGATACACAGCCATTGCGAATATATGCTCCAAATGAACGGGAGCAAAAGTGGCAAGAGGCGATTTCATCACAAAAGAAGAAGTCAAAAAATGATAAAGAACTGTGCTGAGAAAACCACCGGAGCAGAGTGAGCCGCGGTCCAGACGCGCAGGCTGGTCCCGCGGAAGGCGCCTCAGAGTGTATTTCAAACCCAGAAGTCTCTATTTATTTTGTCCGAAATATTGACATAGGACCAACCTTTAAACTTCTCACTGTTTTTTCCCCCTTTCGTTGGTTTGTGATTCAATATTATCGAGAGTTGCGATTTTTTAACATCTGCAAAAATTCATGAATTTAGGGGGAGGGGGATAAAATATGGATGCTCAAAAAGATTTGGGGCCGATTGTACGAAGACTAAGGTTAGCTAAAGGACTGACGTTAGATAATGTAGCTATTGATTTAGGAATCTCAAAAGCATTCCTTAGTTATGCAGAAAATGGGAAGATGCTTCTCAAAAAAGATGTTTTTGATCAATTTCTCGATCGATACCGGATTGGTTTTAATAACGATTTGCCCATGATTGGAGAGATTAAGAATATTCTTGATAATCTTGTAAGAGCTTTAATATACAGTAATACAGAACGCGAAGATGAGATTATAAATGAAGTTATGCTCGATAAGAATGACTTCGAAAGTTCTTTCGCTTGTGTTTATTTACCTTTAATTGAGTGTGTTTTAACTGTTCATAACTTGTCTGGGAAAACGATACAGGAACAATCACATTCTATTTCGGAAGCGGAAGCTTTTCTTCCATTATACTCAGCCGATGAAAGAGCACTTTTTACTTTTGCTAAAGCTTACAGTATGGATGCCCGGGCGAAATATGGCTCGGCTGTTAAATTATATTATGAGGCCTTAGAAATGTTTGATGGCAGGCAATGGCCCCAGCTTGAAGGAATCATTAAAATGAATTTATCGAATGCGCTTGTTCTTGCTGCCTCATATTTTGATGCTTATGAAATGGTCAGAGAAGCACGTGATATTTTTATTAAAAATGGTAATTATAATCGAGCTATGATTTGTGAAAATAATATTTCAAATTGTCTATTAACAATGCAATGTTTTGAGGCTGCTCAAAAAATGCTTCAAAAAATTTTGATGATGAAGGAATCCTTTTCGAATCTAAAGGTCTATATCCATTCGACTCGAACTATGCTTCTTGCTTTAACTCTTGATGAAAAGTTTACAGAAACGATCCAGTTTGGAGAAAAACATAAACTTCCCTTTGAAAATGGTTTTATCGGGAATTATTGCTTAATTCCTTATTGTTATTATCGGATTGGACAACCCGAAAAATGTCTGCAGGAAATCAAAGAACTTTCGAAAGAGAAACCAGCTGCTGATGATAAGGCGTTTTTTTCATTACTCAAGGCGATTATTAAGAAGGATAAGATAAGTATAGAAAAAGAAAAACAGCGAATGGAGAAGATTTGTTCGAAACAGCTGAATTGGCTGATGCTGATGGTTTTATACCAGCTGATGATCCATTACTATACTTCCGAAAAAGAATACGAGCTTTTGGCAGATGCTTATGCCAAGCAGGCAATGGTGTTGAAACACAAACTTCCGCTGCTGAAGGAGTGATTGGAAAGGAACTATAATGAAACGAAACAGTAACAGGGAGTAAATTAAAGTGCAAGCGAAATCACAATGCGCAAAATTCATGAATTTACGACGGTCTTTTGGAAAAATTGGCTGGTTTTTCTGAGCCAAAAGACAAATTTTTTTTCTTTTTTGACGGAATAGATAGTTTCTGTTCTTGTTTTTTTGGATTGTTTTGTTCTGATTTGACGTCTGGCTGCTGTTTTCAAGAACTTTTTCCAGGTTGAACTGTTCAAACAGATTTAATAAAACGTAAAAAGAAGTCCCTCGTTTATTTCAGACGGGGGACTTTGGGTTACAGGAACTGAACGCATGTCTCGATCAGCAGCTCGTGCTTTCCAAATTTTATTAATATTTTATTGGTTCTTTAATTGCCAGATTGGCATGATCATTTACTGCTTGCTTTGCGGACGGTACTTGAATACTGGATCAGCGAATATCCGGCCAGACTGATGATGGAAAGAAGAGCGGTCTGCCAGTACAGTCCGCCAAGGACAAAGAAGATCACGACCAAAGCCAGGACAGTAATGACTGATATCAAAAGCCAGTTCTTGAAGCTGAGATGAATCGGATCCAGAACAGCCAGTCTGCGGTAATAAACAGCCAAGGCGATGCTGAATAATAAACCGGCAATACTCATAAACAGCATTGCCCAGACCAGGGGTGTTCCCCCGTTTGGAAAATCGATCAGGGTGCTTACAAGGCCTGTAATGAGTTCCGAAGAATTAAAGATTACAAATCCCAGAAAGGCGGCCTGCAAGATCCCGAAGGGCCGGTTCAATTTTTTCCTTGCTTTTTTATTGGAAAACAGATGAATCAGCAGCAGGGATAAAAGGTGTAGGCCAAAGGCTAAAGCTGTGATTTGCAGGGCGAATCCTATAGCTGCGCTTCCAAACTCCACTGCTGCCAGGCATCCATAGGATGCAGCCAGAAAGAAAACCAGTAAAACCAGTTCCTTCCAGATCAGATTCCGGTTAAATGAGGGAGCTGTAAACCGGATCGCAAAGCAGAACATAAAAGCATAGAAGCTGACACAGGCAAGAGTCACTAACCGCGTCTGGTACTGGAAACCGGCGTCAATACCAGCTTGCAAAAGATTTCCGGGCTGGCAGGGAAGTTCATATTTTTCGGGCTTCAGGCCATTTTTCTCCAGCAATGAGGCTGCGGATTCAATTTGTGCAGGATGGTCAGAAACCAGGTAGACTTCCATGCCATTCTGAATACCAGCCTGAAGAAGGTTTTCAAAAGAATGAATACCTTCAGCGTAAAGATCGGGGTCATAAATTGCTGGGACGTCAGGTTTTAGCTGCTCATAACTGTCGGCGACCAAAACAGTTTTTTTCTTCTTCTCTTTGTAATCATTGGGTCTGAAGTACAATGGTTCTCCATTGATAGTCATGGAAAACGATCTTTTCAATAGCTGATCGGCCGGATCGTATACAGCAGCCTGGTTTGATCCGACGGCAAACACAAGAATCTCATCCAGATCCTCCAGCTTTGCCAATGCTTCCGGCTGTATGGCGGTATCTGCTCTCAAAAGTCTGGTTGATGATGGAAAATCGTACTTGCCTTTCAGGTAATCAGGATGGGCCAGCCTTCCTAAATCGTAGACAGAAGCTGCAAGCAGACTGAGAAATAGAATTGCCTGAACAGCCCAGAAGAAACCTTTGTGATGGACTAATGAATGGTTTGATGTTTTTGTTTTCATACTTGTTCCTTTTCTTATACAAGGGTCCTGGTAAACGCTTCTATTAAGTCAATTTGTTCTGAAATGATTTCATCATGATTAATCTTGAGTTCATTCCTTTTGACCTGGCGCGGGTAAAGCTTTCATTTGAGCGGATCGATTCCGGCAGTCAGAAGCGGCAGCCATAACGGAAAGAGCCGGCTGGGGACTTGTCCGGCAGTTTTTATGGCCTGCTTCTGATCGGATCACCCCCTTTTTATCCTTCCCTGAGCTTGAGCGCTTTCCAAACTGTGCAGCCGGCAAACTTTAAAGAAATTCCTGAAATGCTCTACTGGTTTTTAAAAGGTACGATTGGCAGCGGGGTGTAAGTCGGTCTGCTTGTTCTTCTATAATTAATTATAGCTTCCGTAATCTGTATTTAATCTAAAGCCACTCTTTCGATACCGTAAGAATTAAATGGATAGACTGAGAAATTATGAATATTCATGATGCAGACTGGCTTGAACTGCAAAGCTGAAAAATCATTTCTTCGCGGCTTTGTGCATGGACACAGGTTGATCTGGACTCAGAAACAGGGAAAGCACAGCGGCAGCCAGCTCAGGCAAATTTGGATTTTGAAGGTTTAAAACTGACCTCGGTTTGCAGAAAATGGCTATCAAAGCAGACGGGAATATTCAAAAAGCAGACAAAAGTACCGGCCTTTTTAAATGAGAAGTTTTGATGTGCAGATAATGGTAAAGTGTATCCAACTCTGAATCATCTGGAACAGTGATAAAAAGAGAGACAGGAGACACTGGGAAAAGGGAAGTCAGATCCGAAATACCCCAGGAATATCCGAAAGAGACAAAAGATCTGGATCGGCTCCGGTCTGTTCCGGACAGGTGGAGAGTGAACAGGAAAACGAAGCAGAAAAGGGAGGAAAAGAAAGCAAAAATGAACCGTACGATTGTTGCACTGGATTTTTCCAGCAAAAAAGAGGCGCTGGATTTCTTAAAGCAGTTTGACAGCCCGATCACAGTCAAGATCGGCATGGAGCTGACTTATGCCGAAGGACTGGATCTGGTCCGTGAAATCAAGGCGATGGGCCACGATGTATTTCTGGATCTGAAGCTGCATGATATTCCCAATACGGTAAAAGGCGGCATGAAAAACCTGGCAAAGCTGGGTGTGGATATGACCAACGTCCATGCAGCTGGCGGTATTGAAATGATGAAGGCTGCAAAAGCCGGGCTGGAAGAGGGCGCACCTGAAGGCAAAAGACCGCTGCTTATTGCCGTCACACAGCTGACTTCCACGTCCAAAGAAGCCATGAACAATGAACAGGGGATTCCCGGCGAGGTCATGGATTCGGTTGTCCGCTATGCCAGAAATGCTAAAGCGGCTGGCCTGGATGGTGTAGTTTGCTCAGTGCATGAAGTAAAGGCGATCAAAGACGCTTGCGGTCCTGAATTCTTAACGGTAACTCCAGGGATCCGTCTGGCAGATGATTCTGTGGATGACCAGAAGCGGGTCGCTACACCTCAGTATGCCAGAGAACAGGGAAGCGACTATATCGTTGTCGGCCGCTCCATCACCCGGGCAAAAGATCCAAAGGCCACTTGCCTGGCAATTGAAGAGACAATGAAAAAGTAGCAGGTGCAGATCGTTCATGAAAGGAATGAGAAAATCGATTGCAGCTGGCGTGCTCATTGGAATGGCCGGCTACCTGTTTGTAAAGGCGGACCGGCCGCTGGGAGCGATCCTGTTTGGATTTGCCCTTTCGTTTGTTTGCCTGTTTTCGCTGGATCTGTTTACCGGAAAGATCGGCTGGCTTGGCGAAAAGAAAATGCAGTATCTGATGATTCTGGCCGGCAATACAATTGGAGCTCTGGCCGTTACGGCTTTGCTGCGCTGGAACACGGGAGTCATTGAAGCAGCTACAGAGATTGTTGAACCTAAATGTGCACTGCCCTGGTATATGGCCCTGATTAACGGGACCTTTTGCGGTGTGCTGATGTTTCTGGCGGTGTACAGCTGGTCAAAAGGATTTAAAGCCGGATGTTTTCTTTGCGTAACGGTCTTTATCCTTTGCGGATTTGAGCATTCGATCGCCGATATTGCCTATATGGGCCTGGCCTGGAAATGGACATTCAATCTGGTCTGGATCCTGGCGGGAAATGCGATTGGAGCGGTCATCTGCCGCATGCTGATTGTCGATCATGCCCGGTTTTTTGCTCTGGAGCTGAAAAACTAAGAAGAATATCCGGCTTTCATCTGGTCGGATTTAGAAACAATCAAGAACAGTCAGGCTGGAAAGATCTGCATTTGCAGAGGCTCCAGCCTTTTTCATTGGAGAGGATGAGAAAGTAAAAGCCTAAAGCGGTGGCCAAGTAATAAACGGTAAATCCCCGAAAAAAGTGCTGACAGCAATGGGGGATCTGGTTTTGGGACTATTTGCAAATAAAGAAATGCTTATCTTGGATATTTTTTTGTTTCTATCAACCTGATCAGCTTTTTGGGATCTTGATCAGCATTCACCTGCAGGCGATCTGGACCACAGGGATTGAGAGGAGAGAGGCAGACAGATCAACTTAGCTTTCTGGAGCCCGTCTGGCGAGATGATCTAAAGTTTTAGAAGCACGACAATATCGACAGCAAAACTGGAGCTGATCCAATCAACACGCGGCTGGCATCAAGCGTCAATACAAATTCATTTATTTTTCAAAATTATATTGATTTACAGATTGAATCCATAAAAAACAGTTGATATGATTGAAATATAAAAAAGATACTGCTTTACAAACTCTTGTCAGGGCGCCAGTATGGCAGAGTCTCATCATTTCACGGTACGAATGTCCATTCGCAAATAATTAAAAAATACTTATAATGTCGGTGCTTTTCAGCATCATTTTCCTCCTTTTGGCATGGAAAAGAGTATTTTGAAGATTTGCCACCCGTAAACAGGTTTCTGTATTCTGACTCGATTTATTTTCGCGAGCCTATAGATATTCTTAGAAAAGAAGTGAAAAAAGGCGCACCGCTGTGCGCCAGAGTGCACCGATTTCTCCGTCGTATACAACTATGACTAAAGTATAGAAGAAGACAAAAAATAATAATCCATCTTCTCATTCAAAAGGAATATAAATATTATGAAAACACATTCGAAAACTCTGCTGGCAGCCTGTTTACTTGCAGCAGCGCTGCTTCTCTCTGCCTGTAGTAATCAGGCCAGTTTCTCTTCGCAAACATCAGTATCTAGTCAGTATACCGAAGGGAAAGGATATGCTTTTACAGGAGAAACGGAATTTGGTGTTGTTCCTGGTGTCACAGATCCAGATTTGCAATCACTAGTTCATATTTCTGATCCGGAACTGAAAGCAGTATTAAATTACGATCAATCAAAAACGATGGAAATCCAGCAGGCTGAGCTTCAAATTATTGATTCAAAGGATCAGGTTATAGATTCAAAGACCATCAATGTCTGGATCCGTTCAACTCAAAGTCCAGAAATAGAGTTAATTGAGCCGACTAAACCTGTTTCTGCAGCCGGTTTTTCGATCCAAAATTACGTCCACGCAGCTATGCTTAAAGGTAAGCAGCCTGTTTCTCTGGATTGGATTTCTTCTCAGGATCTGGTTCAAGGAAAGCCTGGTTATGTTCTTTACGACCTGAATACCGGAGAATCTTTTAATCCAGGAACACCCTGGGTGGATGGTGATTACCAGTTTTCGATAGTAGCAAGTGATGGCCTGGGACTTAGTGTTCTGGCTGGACCTTTAGTTTTTACACTCGCAGGATAATTCGACAGTATCTGGGCTTGAATAATTCATGCAAATCTAATAATAGCGGGGAATACCTTTATGAAACAGTCCTCATGATGTCTGACGTATTGAGGTAGCTGTAGTTGATATGATCCTCGGTGGTTCACACTACAAATTCATTGTCGAGACTAGCTCAGCACAAGTGAGCTTAAATTCCACTTGAGTTTTCACGTGGTCGCAAACCGTCTGGAATCTTAAATGTTCATAATCTGCCGGAAGTTGAGGTTTGATCTTCCGGCTTTTTGTTAGCCATAGCATTGAGGTCCAAAATAACAAAATAAGATTGCCTTTATAGACCCGTGAATCGCAGAAAATACCATAGTTTACCGCATCTTCACATATTTACTTTTTTATCTTCAATTGATAGGATTAAACATATGCTTGGATTTCAGGATGACTGCTGCATAAAGAAAAGGCCATCCAGGTAAAATCCAGCCTGCAATAAACTCGTTCAAAGACTTTGTTAAAAGCAGCAGAAGCACAAATGAAGTCAACCCATTGGGTCAGCAGGCAAAGAGAAATGAATAAGAAAAGAAAGGAAAAAGCAGCCGGTTAAAAACGGGCTGTTTCAGGAACACGGATGAAGAAAGTATGCAGTACATTGCTGGCTTTAGGACTGGCCAGTCAGGCCAGTTTGATTCCAGTAATGAGTGCAGAATTTACAGAAGAGGAAGGCTGGATGGAAGAGGGCTTTGCCCAAAGCCAGAACACAGATCATCAGGTACAGACTGCACAGAATCCCGCCCTTCCAGCCAGCCAGAAAGCAGCTTCTCTGGCATCAATTGATGAACAAGAAGAAATCAGCCTGGAAGCGAGCCGGCTGGCCAGTCCTGTTTACCGGCTTTACAACTTTGAAAGCGGCGAGCATTTTTATACGCTGAGCCGTGAAGAAAGAGAACACTTGATTTATGCGGGCTGGAAAGATGAAGGGATTGGCTTTTATGCCATGAATGAAATGCAGGACCATCCGCTCTACCGTCTTTACAACCCCAACACAGGAGATCATCATTACACTCTCTCCATTGAGGAGCGGGATGCTGTTGTAGCCGCCGGCTGGAAAGATGAAGGGATTGCCTGGCATACGGCATCCAGCGCCAATGGAAGTGTTGTCTATCGATTGTATAACCCCAATTGCCAGGGAGCTGGCATCCATCACTACACGATGAGCCGGGAAGAATACGATACGCTGACGACAATGGGATGGATCGGTGAAGAAGTCTCTTTCTATTCACCTGCACCTTATACATTTAAAAGCGAAACTGTAAATGGCCAGACGGGAACGGTCTGCTATGAGCTGGATGGCCAGAAACTGTATGGTGTCCAGGAGATTGAAGGAGACTGGTATTTCTTTGATGAGCAGACAGGCCTGATGGCCCAGAATGAGTTGATAACCAATGCCAGCGGCGCCTGTGTTTACTACAAAGCGGATGGCAAACGGGCCAGCGGGCGCCAGGTGGTAAATGGCCAGATATTCTATTTTTCCAGCACCGATGGTGCTCAGGTAAAAAATGAAATGCGGGCTTTTCGGGATGGTTCTTTTGTCGATCTCGATGAAAACGGTCAGGCCAAGCCGGTAAATATGACCCGTGGCAAGGTATCTTATCAGTCAGATCCCGATGGCCGGATTGAAAAAGCTGTTTATTCCAATCCAGTAGTCTACCGGCAGGATGATGGGCGCTGGGCCAATGTGCTGTTTGATCATTATCGTTTCCGGGATATTGGCTGCCTGCCGACCGTCATGTCGACGATTATTTCTGAATTTTCCGTCACCCAGATCACCCCTTTGGAACTGGGCCGGATCCTGGTCGCTCAGGGGTATATGAATGGGAATATTCAAGTCGCCCGAAAAGATGATAACCGGCCGATTGGAACCCGGCAGGCTGCTATTCCCTGGATTGCCAGCCAGTATGGACTGCAGGTGCGCTCTCATCTGGATCGCAAAGGCGCAGAAGAAATTCTTAAGCAGGGAGGTCTGCTTGCAGCTTGTCTTAATTCAGACAATCCGGATTTCAGTCATGAAGTTTTGATTTATGGATACGATCATGGAACCGTTCAGGTGCATGATCCTTATTATCCAAACAATTCCAGGCCACAGTCCCTGGATTCCATTTATGCCCGCCTGGCTCAGGATCATCTGGCCAGCGATGCGGGCGGCCCGCTTTTTGGCTTCTTGAATCCAAATCTGCCAGTCACTGTAGAATAGAGACAGGCCTTTGCCAGAAAGCAGAACAGATTGGACCTGGGCTTGAAAATTATGAATCTTAAAGCCAGACGAGGATCTGGCTTTTTGCATACACCTGATCGATAGCCAGGACACACCGTCGCAGACCATAAAAGCCAAGAAGCCGGTCAGCCGGAGCTTATTCCGATACTAAAAACTGAAATTGTACAGGAGGACGATGTGGGAGCGGTTAATAGAGTTTTCCAGTGAAGATTCCATAGAAAAAGCGGAGGTTTATCCTCCGCGATTTCTGCGTGTCCAGTGTTGGAAACCGGCTGACTATTCAATAGCAGCGAGAGCTTTTTTAGCGATAGCGATTTTTTCAGCTTCAGCATCAGCTTTAGCGGTGTCGCCTTCTTCTCTGTGCTTCTTTTCCCAGCCAGTCATGGAACCGATTCTCTCGTCCAGACGGTCTTTAGCGTTCTGAGCGTATTTGCCAGTTTCGTCAAAGTGAGCTACGAGATCTTCGATAATTTCGTCACCATAAGCGGTTCCGCCTACTGCTGTTTCAAGTACTTTTTTGAATTCATCTTTAGTCATTTGGAATGACCTCCCTTTTCTTTACACACTCATCATACTTGCTTCTGCCTTTTCTTCCGACTGGAATGACCGTATATTTAACGGAACTTTTGGCATCTTTTTAAGTGGAATAAAATCAATGATACAGATTAAAAATTAAAATCATTCTGTTCTTGCCTCCCTGGATTTTTACAGTGTGCCGCATCCTGAATTTAAACTGGGCAGAGTTTCCTGAACCAAACGGGTCTGAAGAATTTTGCAAAGCTGCCGCATCCTGAAGTGATAGTATACAGGACGAAAGGGAGCACATAATTCTGAAAATAATTAATGGATGGTAAAGCAAACCAGAATAGGGAACAATAAATATCAAAGCAAAAAATAAAGAAAAAGCGGAGGCTGAGCCTCCGCTTTCTATTGGGTTTAGAGTGTGAGTGGGACAGGCTAACTATTCAATAGCAGCGAGAGCTTTTTTAGCGATAGCGATTTTTTCAGCTTCAGCATCAGCTTTAGCGGTGTCGCCTTCTTCTCTGTGCTTCTTTTCCCAGCCAGTCATAGAACCGATTCTTTCATCCAGACGGTCTTTAGCGTTCTGAGCATATTTGCCTTCTTCGCCGAAATGAGCAACCAGGTCTTCGATGATTTCGTCGCCGTAAGCAGTTCCGCCTACTGCAGTTTCAAGAGTCTTTTTGAATTCTTCTTTTGTCATTGGAATGACCTCCCTTTTCTTTACACACTCATCATACGTTTCCTGCTTCTTTCTTCCTTTTGGAATGCTCATATTTTTTCCGGAATATTAGACGCTGTTTGTGCCTCAACTAAATCAGGAAAGTATCCGTTTAAGGAACGATAATCAAAAAAATACCCATCCTCTGAAGAAAACTGGATAGCGATCAGCACCGGTTCAATATGTGGATGATCAGAGGCGGGTAAGCAAAGTAAAGCGGAAAGACTGCAGCAATCCTTGATTCTGCAGAATGGCCGAAGCCTTTTTGCGGCTCCTATTTGAAACGCTTGTCCATGAGAATCAGCGCTTTTGGTGGTATGTATCATGCGCATAATTCGGGATATTCTGAAGGGACTTGAAAAGACACAAAGCGAAAGTCAGGAATCCGATATCAGTGATGTCGGAAGAAATGTTGGAGTAAATATCGGAACAAATGAAGAGAAGCTGCTGCTTCTGCTGAAACAGGACCGCACTTTGACGTCACAGATTCCTGGTGGAACCCTGGGCATTACTGAGCGGCAGGTGGAACGCAGGAGTGCCAACCTGAAAAAGGAAGGATTGCTTGTCCGCCCTGGAGCAAGCAGGAACGGTTTCTGGGCAGCTGTCGAAAAGAATTTATGATGGTTTGCACAATTATCAAAGACCTGGTAATAGATACAGACTAAAAAAGGTTCAAACCAGAGAAAAAAGCGGAGGCTGAGCCTCCGCTTTCTATTGGGTTTAGAGTGTGAGTGGGACGGGCTGACTATTCAATAGCAGCGAGAGCTTTTTTAGCGATAGCGATTTTTTCAGCTTCAGCATCAGCTTTAGCGGTGTCGCCTTCTTCTCTGTGCTTCTTTTCCCAGCCAGTCATAGAACCGATTCTTTCGTCCAGACGGTCTTTGGCGTTCTGAGCATATTTGCCAGTTTCGTCAAAGTGAGCTACGAGATCTTCGATAATTTCGTCGCCATATGCGGTTCCGCCTACTGCGGTTTCAAGAACTTTCTTGAATTCATCTTTAGTCATTGGAATGACCTCCCTTTTCTTTACACATTCATCATACTTGCCTTAAAACATTCATCCTTTCCAGATGCTCAATTATTTTCCGGAATAATATCGACAGAAAAGCTCAGATGTGGCATGATAACAAATTGCTTTTTTGCAAAGACTTTGGCCTGGAGAAACTTGAAAGACAGAAAGCCAGCCCGAATTTGAAAGTTCAGCGAGCAGCTCAGCTCCAGAGACAATCCATCCTGAATTGGAAAATGCAAGTTTCCGGCAGCCGGATCTGGCAAAACCTGCAAAAACAGATCGGATGATTCGATCATTTGCAAATATTGTCTCAGGACAAAATCCTGCGTTCTGTTTTCAGGTTTTACTTTTCAGGTTTTGCTTTTCTGAATTGAATGAATCTCAGGTTTTGGAAGGCGGCGGTTTATTGAGGAAAGTATAGAAAAAGCGGAGGGATATCCTCCGCTGATTCTATTTCAGTTTGTAGTGGTTCAGGCAGATTATTCGATAGCAGCCAGAGCTTTTTTAGCGATAGCGATTTTTTCAGCTTCAGCATCAGCTTTAGCGGTGTCGCCTTCTGCTCTGTGTTTCTTTTCCCAGCCAGTCAGAGTACCGATTCTCTCGTCGAGACGGTCTTTAGCGGTCTGAGCGTATTTGCCAGTTTCGTCGAAATGTGCTACGAGGTCTTCGATGATCTCATCACCATAAGCGGTTCCGCCTACTGCTGTTTCAAGAACTTTTTTGAATTCATCTTTAGTCATGATAGATGACCTCCCTTTTCTTTACGTCTTCATCATACAGTTTGGATGATAATCTTCCTTTTGAAACGCTCAGAATTTTTGCGGAACTTTTTTGCCGTCTTGATCAATAAATCTTTTCCAGATTGTAATCCTGGTTAAATAGAGTTAAAAACTTTCCTGACTTTATAGCATGAGAATATAGACAACAATCAAAGCCGCCACCAGCAGCAAGCAGACCAGGGCAGTCCCCCGGGATGCGCGGGATTTCGTTTCTTTTTGCATAGAAGCACTTTAGCAGACATGGATAAATGAACATGGCTGGCAGACCAAAAAATCACTCGCGCAGGCTAGAATAGAAAAGAGATTACTCAAGCAGGAAGGAGCTTTGTATGCAGCAAAACAAAATCATAGCGGTTGTCATCTCGGTTATGCTGATTATCAGCGCCCTGGTGGGAATCCTTACGGCTGTAAAAGACGAACTGAAATAAGTCCAAACAGCTGTGGATTCCTGATAAAATTGAAAAGGCAAAAACCGCCATCCGGCGGTTTTTTTGCCGGTACCTGCCAGATCATCTACGCAAGGCAGCAAGCTGCATGGGCGGATTTCTACAGGTGGATTTCTATGGGTGGCCAGGTCAAAAAGCCTGGATGGAAGCTTTCAAAGCTGGCCTTCTGGCAGATCATCCATACGAAAAAAACAGAGTAAGGAAAGAGAGGAGAAGAGAAGAAAATGGAAGACTATAAACATGATTTTATTGACTTTATGCTGGAAAGCGGTGTCTTAAAATTCGGTACGTTTACTTTGAAGTCGGGACGCATTTCCCCGTTTTTCATGAATGCAGGGGGCTATGAAACCGGAAAGCAGCTGCGCAAACTGGGCGAGTTTTATGCAAAAGCTATTCATGACCAGTATGGAGACGATTTTGATGTCCTGTTTGGGCCCGCGTACAAAGGAATTCCTTTAGCCGTAGTAACCGCTGAAGCCTTTTATGACTTGTACGGCAAGGAAATTCGCTATTGTTCCGACCGGAAGGAAGCGAAAGACCATGGCGCCGATCAGGGTGGATTTTTAGGTACAAAACTGAAAGATGGCGACCGGGTGATCATGATCGAAGATGTTACCACTTCTGGAAAGTCGATGGAAGAAACGGTTCCTAAAGTAAGAGGTGCTGCGGATGTTGAAATTAAAGGGCTGATGGTTTCGCTGGACCGGGCGGAAAAAGGCCAGACAGACAAATCCGCTTTAGCGGAAGTCAGCGAGCTGTACGGATTCCCGACAGCTGCTATTGTTTCTGTTCCTGAAATCCTTGATTCTTTAGAAAAGCGAAACCAGCTGGATGATGATCTTAAACTTCGCTTCAAAACGTATTATGACCAGTATGGTGCCGCGGACAAACCGCTCCATTTCTAGAAACAAATCCGAAAGCGCAGGGCTTTCGGATTTTTTGCGGGAAGCGATCGAATGACCGGCCATGAAAACTTTACGGATTTTCCTTTTATTCCTGACCGGAGAGAAGCAAAATTGAACGAAAATGCACGTATAATATACGGTAAGAAAGAGTCCATTCTCCCGCCGCATAATGATATGGTGATTTGGGAAATGGATATGGTATGTGTATGACTGCAAAAATTATTACGATTACCCGCGAGTTTGGCTCGGGAGGACGCACGATTGGGCGCATGGTTGCAGATGCTTTGGGCTATGAATTTTACGACTGGAACCTGGTCGACAAAATTGCCAAGGAAACTGGCTTCGATAAAGGTTTTATTGAGGAAAACGGGGAAGAGCAGGGGCGCTTTTCTACCATGCTGGCCACCAGCAGCTTCAGCTTTAATCTCAATGAACATCTTTTTGAAGCACAGGCTCATGTCGTTTTGCAGCTGGCGGAAAAAGGCAATTGCGTGATTGTCGGGCGCTGCGCCGATTATTTGCTGCGAAATGATCCGAATACCATGTGCTGCTTCATTTATGCCAATGAAGAAAGCCGCAAAAACCGGGTGCTCCATGAATATGGAATGACCGATATTCCTATTGATAAGCGCCTGAAGGAAAAAGACCGCCGGCGCAAAGCGCATTACCAGTATTTCACCAGCCGCAAATGGGGTCGGGCCTTCTATTATGATTTATGCATCGACACCGGCCGGCTGGATCTGGATGAAGCAGCAGCCTTGATTGTTTCGGCTGCGCAAAACTTCAAGCCAGGGCTGCGCCAGACTGGCGAAGACTGATACTGTTTAAAACCCGGCAAAGATTTTGGCGAAGAAGCTGAAGTAAAAAATTGAGAGGATTGAAGATGCCTGCGGGCATCTTTTTTTGGATTGTTTTTTCTGGATGGTTTTGTCCTTCAAAAAGTGATCGAAATCAATGGCGTTTTGGGAACCGCTCTCTAATCGCCCCACGGGCGGACCAGAGAAACGGGAAAGGGCCAGCAAGCGGATCGATCGGCTTTGGCCGGATCGCCAGGCTGGCCAAAAAATCATTGGCCATGCATCCCTGAAGACAGAAAACAAGTCCTGTGCCAGGCAGACACCTAATAAGCCGCCAAATCCAGGAGGGCTTTTTGAATGGAAAATAAAAAAGCTCATTTTGACTGCCAAAATGAGCTTATATTGCAAAGATTTCAGTATAAATCAGATGGCCAAAGACAACTTAGTCCAGATGATAAAGTTTTGAATATTTGTCTTTGAGATAATTCGTATAAATATGCGGATCGAAAGGCTTGCCGCTGACTTCTTCTACGATTTCACGCATGGTTTTGGATGCGCCATAGCGATGAACATTTTCTTCGAGCCACTGGGTAATTTTTTCAAAATGACCCGATTCCAAAGCTTCTTCTACATCAATATCCTGGGCCATTTTTTCATACAGCTGGGCGGCATAGGCCGAACCTAATGCATAGCTGGGGAAATAGCCAATTTCGCCTCCGGACCAGTGCATATCCTGCAAGACGCCTTCGCGGTCGTTTTGCGGCCGGACGCCAAGATATTTTTCATACAGATTTGCCCAGATCTCGGGCAGCTTGTCATAATCCAGGGAGCCGTCTGCCATCATTTTTTCAATCTGGTAGCGGATGAGAATGTGGAGCGGATAGGTCAGTTCATCGGCTTCCGTACGCACCAGGCTGGCTTTGGATGTATTGATCATATCCACAAGTTCATCGACACTCACACTGGCAAAATCCGGGAAGATTTCAACCAGTTTTGGATACATGGCTTTCCAGAATGCTTTTGAGCGGCCGACATGATTTTCCAGAAAGCGGGACTGGGATTCATGAGCAGCACAGCCTACTCCATCGACCAGCATCGTCTTGTCGAAATCGCCATCTATCTGCAAATGATACAGCGCATGGCCATATTCGTGGACAGTCGAAAGAGCTGCACTTAAAAACTGATTCGGATAGTAGTGGGTTGTGATCCGGACATCATTATGGCTGTAGAAGTTTGTAAACGGGTGTTCAGTGGTCGAAAGATAAACCCGCCCGGGATCGGCTTGCATGAAAGCCAGCAGGTCTTTGGAAAATTCAGCCTGCTTCTGGATGTCTCTTTCCTTATTCATAAAGGAAGTATCAATCGGCTTTGCAGCCTGGACTTTAGCGATGAGCGGAATGAGTTCTTCCTGAATCACATCAAAGAACGCATCATATTCTTTCTGGTTCATCCCTTTTTCAAAGCCGTCCAGCAGCAAGTCGTACTGGTTGGATCCGTCAAAACGCGGTGAATACGTCGTCAGATTCAGGCGGCTTTCAATCAGCTTTTTAAGGAACGGCTTGAAGTATTCATAATCAGCATCTTCTTTGGCTTTATGCCAGGCTGTTTCGCTATCGCCTCTGGCCTGGACGTGAGCCTGATAGACGTCAGCAGGAATAGCGTTGGTTTCCTCCAGATTTTCCAGGCGCATGCTGACTTCTTTTTTTTCCAGAGATCCATCGGGGAGCTGCTTTTCATAATCCCGGATCTTTGCGATCATTTCCGGATCGTTTTCCAGCTCAAAAGCCAGCCGGGAAAGAATAGCGAGGGTTTCATTGGCACGGGCAGCCCCCTTGCGCGGCGCGATGGTGTACTGATCGGTATAGATGGTGGAACTGGCCAGGCCGTAAGCTGCCAGGGTATCGATCAGGTTCTGGTAAAACGGTTCAAAGTTCAGTTTCATAAAAGATCCCCCTTCTGGGGGCATTCTAGCACGCTTTGAGTAAACGCACGAATCCATCAAAAACGCCGGAGTGACAGCGGATAAAAAGTCTCAGGCTATCTTTCAGGCTGCATAAAAGAAAGATTCACTTTCGAATAAAACGGGAACAATCGAAAATGAAAAAATACAGTGCAAGTCCAGAAAAAAGCGAAATGTCACCCCAAATCTTTGCAGGATTGTCCGATCAGGATGAAAGCGAGGCTAAAAAAGAAAACAGACACTAAAAAAACGAGCAGGCCAGGCGGGGCGAAAACTCCATTCAAGCTGCTGTCGATCAGGAAGAATCAGAAGAAAGAAGCCCAAAAGCATTCCCATTTTATCGCTGAAAATGTTCATGAAATAAAAACAGAAAGAGAATGAAAGAAAATCCGGACTTAGCTGAAAAGCCAGATGGATAATTGAGCGTCCGGTTTTTATGGGAAGCAAATATGGGATAAAGAAAAAATAAATGCCAGAGCGATTTGAGCTCTGGCTAAGATCAGGAATAAATTATTTTATGAGTGTTATTGCGTGCGATTAGTGGAGCTGCTTTGTCAGCTGGCCGCATACAATGGACTCATTCAGCCATTCATTTGCGCTGAAGTAAGAAAAAATTGTAAACAATTTAGCAAACATCACATTACCTCCATAGGGGCGAACCCTTTTTACATTCCCATTATATAAAGGGGATTTCGAGGGTTCAACCGGGAAGTCGAGTTACATTTTTTACAATTTTGATGAAATTTTCCAAAATTTTCATCCAATAAATTTCATGAAAATCTTCAGAAAAATTTCATAATTTTCACACGGAAAAATCCGAAGAAAAAATGAACAGAACAGGATAAATCCTGTTCGCCGCAATCATCCAAATGGGATAAAAAAAGGATGCGAAAGCGCTTAGGTATAAAGAGAGATAAAGAATATGTGAATTTCAGTTCTGGAAATATGGCAGGAAGACCTTATTTTGCATCTGGACCAGTCTTTCTCACCGATCAAAAATTGTCTAAAAAGTAAAGACAATATTCATTCGTTCTGGACAGGCTGAAACTTTTTCATTTCTTTTGGTATAGCTTCGCAAATCTCTCTCAAAAGAGACTTGTTAAAAAGTGTACGAATTTTAAGAGGAAGTAAGAATCTGCAACGCCTTGAAAACCCCAATGAAAGTTTTTTGGCTTTTAAAGCCGGAGAAGACAGAAACGAATTTGGTATTGCTTCGAATAAGTATTCGGACATTTAAGCCGGAATGCCTAAAAAAACAAGCCGGAAATAAATTCAGGAATTTCAAGGCAAAGAAGAATTGAAGCACCCCTGTCCTCCAGGACAGTCTCCATAATGAAATTTCAACCGGACCCATCCGGCTGGCATCGCCAGGTTTCAGATCGATTCATTCCAGTTCGACCAAGTCCAGAAAGAACTTGTCTTCGTTGAGCTTGATCCAGATCTGGCCAGATCCATTCAGTTTGAAAGCACAAAAACGGACCGAAGAAAAAATAGTCAGTTTTTGCTTCATGTCCTGAACCATGTGAAAATTCCAGCTCCGGCCAGGCGGCATGAATCGCCAGAGAGTCTCAGAGAGTACAGGTGGAGCGGATGGTCAGGGATAAAGAAAAGCAAAACGGATAAAACATCATCTGAAACGGATCATTCAGATTTCCCATAGTTTGTCAGGCTATCTCTAATGATAAGTATTTTCATGCCATGAAGATCCCAAAATAAAATTGAAATAAAAAAGTCAGATTGCTAAAATGGAGAACAAGACGTAGTTTCTTTTTTTATGAGGAGGAAAGAAAAAATGAACTCACGCAAACTGATTGCCGGGCTTGCGTCTGCGGTTATGGGCCTTTCCATGGTTGGATGCGGCTCTGGCGGCGGATCATCTGCTTCCAGCAATGAAATCCTGAAAGTCGGAACGACCCAGGAACTCTCCGGTATTTTTAACCCAATGTATTCCAGTACTGCCTACGACCAGTGGGTTGTAAACATGGTTTACCAGTCCCTGATTGGCTATGATGCAAACAGCGAACTCAAACCCATCCTGGCAGAAGAACTGCCCGAAGTTTCGGAAGATGGCATGACTGTAACGTACAAGCTGCGGGCTGATCAGAAATTCTCCGATGGCTCCACGCTCGATGGCGATGATGTCAAGTACAGCTTCACCCTGATGGCTGACCCTGAATATATCGGCGGCCTCAATGACGGTACCTACAACTTCATCAAGGGCTGGAACGATTACCAGAACGGCGATGCCGAAGAAGTTAGCGGAATTACTGTTTCTGATGACAAGCTGACCGTTACCTTCGAATGTGAAACTCCGGATATCGATGCGGCAACAACCATTGGCGGCGCCATGATCATGCCGGATGACCAGTTCGAATACACCAAGGGCAACCTGGACAATTACAAGAACATGGACCCGACAGCTGTTATTGGCTCGGGTGCTTACAAACTGAATAAATACGACAAGTCTGCGGGAGCTTCCGTAGTCCTCAATGAAAACTACACTGGCGTTGGCGATTACAAGATTAAATCGATCGTTGTACGCACAATTGAAACCGGTACGGAAATTGCCAACCTGAAATCTGGCGATATTGACTATCTGCCAGAACAGATCGAACCGACAATCATTGGTCCGGCTTCCTTAGTCGATACCCTGACCACTGATCATTATTTCCGCGCAGCTGAAGGCTACTTCGGCTTCAACTGCCAGTCCGGCCCGACAGCCGACCAGGCAGTAAGACAGGCGCTTTCCTATGCCACAAACCGCCAGGAATTTGTTGACGCCTACTACCAGTGGCCGGAAGGTCAGGTCGCTGACGATATTAAAGACATCTCTACCGGCTATGTTCCGGCTGCTTTCTGGTCTCCAGTTGCCCCTACTCTTGGCGAAGTAACCACTGGCGAAAAGAAAATTGATGGTCTGGTTGAATACAACTACGACATGGATAAAGCAAAACAGATCCTGGATGAAGCTGGATGGGTTCCTGGTGCTGACGGCATCCGTGAAAAAGACGGCCAGAAACTGGAAGTCAAATTCCTGGCTACCGAATCCAACTCCGTTCTTGACATGCTTCTGCCAATCATTATCAAGTCCTGGAAAGAACTTGGTGTTGACCTGAAACAGAACACTGTTGACTTCAATACCCAGGTGACTACCATTGACCCGACCAACACAGAAAACTCTTCTGACTGGTCCTGCTTCTTCATGGCAGTTTCCTACACCGGCCTTTCCAACTCGACCATGAACCAGATGGAAGGCTACACCGAATCCGATGGCAAGAAGATCCCGAGCGGAAGCAACTACCCGCAGATCCTCGATGAAGAACTGAACGGCTACCTCAACGCCGGCAAGCAGACAGGCGTTGAAGAAGTTACGATCGACAACTACTCCAAGGCTATGGTTCGCGCTTCTGAACTTTGCCCGTTCCTGCCGATCTACGGCAACAACCAGTTCAACGTTTACAACAAGCGCGTTGAAGGCATTAAAACCGGTCCAGTTTGCAACTGGTCTCAGGCTCTGGATGGCGCTTCCCTTAACCTGGATGCGCAGGTAAAATCCAGCCAGGCGGATGAATCTGCAGCGCAAACTACAGAAAGCACAGCTTCTACTGAAGAATAATTGCCAAGGCTCAATTCCTGCAGGCAAAGCGGCAGCCAATGGCCGCAAGAAAACCAAGTGAATTACCAGATCCGGCAAAGCGGGATTCTGGTGTGGCCGCAAAAGTGATTTTGCGGCCTTTTTTAATGTTTTTCATCAATGTCATTAAGTTTAGTAATT